>WNFZ01002380.1_pt1 | contig 25799 bp, 24 predicted proteins | sample 5400081 | NCBI WGS metagenome assembly WNFZ01 (sample SAMN13153365, study PRJNA577476) | soil metagenome | isolation source: 80 cm soil or saprolite under grassland replicate 1 | place: USA:California | collected 2016-06-15 | reverse complement strand
AAGGCCAGCGTGGCGTTGCCGATCAGCGACACGGTCGTCTCATGGCCGGCGACGATCAGCAGCGCGATCATGCTGAACAGCTCGCTCTGGTTGAGCCGGTCGCCGTGCTCCTCGGCCTGAATGAGCCGCGAGATCAGGTCGTCGCGCGGGTTCTGCCGCCGCTCAGCAACTAGCTGCTGCATGTAGACCGCGAAGGCCTGGAGCTGGCCCATGCTGGCCAGCTGCTCGTCGGGCATGAGCGCTGGTCGCACAAACGCATCCTACCAGCTGCGGAAGTCCTCTTGGCGGTCCATCGGCACGCCGAGCAGCTCGGCGATCACGGTGATCGGCAGCGGGAAGGCATAGTCGCCAACCAGTTCCATGTGCCCTTGCGCGGCGACTCGGTCGAGCAGCGCGGCAGCGATCGACTCGACACGTCGGCGCATGGCCTCGATGACTTTCGGCGTAAAGGCCTTGCTTACGAGTGCGCGCAGCCGGCGGTGATCGTCGCCATCGCGATTGAGCATATGGTTGTCGGTGATGGCGCGCACGCGTGGGTCGGGGTTTGAAAGGCCGCCGCCAGCTCCTCGGAGATCAGGGCCGGGTCGCGCGCAAAGATTTGGCTGTCAAGCAGCACCTGCTCGACCTCGGCCGCGCCGGTGACGAACCAGATCGGCGTCTGGCCGTCGAGCCCCGCCTGCTGAAAAACAGGTGCCTCGGCACGCATGCGGGCGGAGATTTGGTGAGCGTGTCTGCGAACTGCGTCGCCGTACAGGTCGTCGGTTTGAGTCGTCATGGCTTGTTCTCCCTAATCGCTCCGTGATACGCTTGTGCCATGGCTTGGGTGTGCGCGTGGGTATTGTACGACAGAAACCGGGTGAGAGTTTCGGACGAGTTTGAAGAGTCACTCTGGTGGCAGAAAATGTTCCATGGGGCGAAATACGTGGTTCTTGATTCGAAACACGCGGTCGTTTATAGTGGCGTTATCTCCGATCACATACGTGTCTGTTCCTAGCTATGTGCCGTTTCGAGGAGCTATGTTTTACCTCGCATGTACCGCCTGCGCCTGGCAATCCGAAGATGCCGATCTGAGCGCCTGCCCCGACTGCGGCGCGACGATTGATCTGCGCTACGCAGCGGCGGATATTCCGATCCGGGATGATCTGCCGGGCATCTGGCGCTACGGCGCGCACCTGCCGGTGCGCGCACCCGATCGCGCGGTCAGCCTGGGCGAAGGCGGCACGCCGCTGCTGCGCTCGGCCCGGCTGGGCCACGAGCTGGGCCTGCCCGATCTGCACTTCAAGATCGAGGGCGGCAACCCGACCGGCTCGTACAAAGATCGCATCGCCGCCATAGGCATCGCGCGGCTGCGCGAGCTGGGCAAGCGCGCCTGGGCCGCCACCTCATCCGGCAATGCCGGCGCGGCGATCGCCGCGTATGGCGTGCGAGCCGGGCTGGATGGCTATCTGTTCACGCTCGAAAAGGCCGCGCGTGCCAAGATCACCCAGATCCTGGCCTATGGCCCGCAGGTGTTTGCAGTCGAGCGCCTGGGCTACGACCCGGTGGTCGAGCAGGCGACCTGGCGCAATATTCGCACGATCTGCGATGCTAACGGCTGGGGTATGCTAGTGACCGCGCGCAAGTTCAGCCCGCACGCGATGGAGGGCGTCAAGACGATCGCGTATGAGATCTGCGAGCAGCTGGGCGGTGGTATCCCGATGCAGGAAAGGGTGCCCGATCTGGTGTATGTGCCAGTCGGCGGCGGCGGATTGCTAAGCGCGGCATGGAAAGGCTTCGTCGAGTGGCAGGCCGCCGGCCGAGTCGACCAGCTGCCGCGCATGGTCGCCGTGCAGCCGCAAGGGTGCGATGGCATCACTCAGGCCTGGCAGGCCGGCCGCGCCGCCGAGCCGATCGCGGGTTGCACCAGCACAATCTCGGGCCTTCAGCTGACCGCGCCGCCGGATGGCGACCTGGTGCTGCGCGCGCTGCGCGAGTCGGGAGGCTGGGCCACCTCGGTACCAGACGATGCGACGTACACGGCGCAGGCCGACCTGGCAGCGCGCGAGGGCATCTTCGTGGAGCCGGCGGCGGCGATCACGCTGGCCGCGCTGCGGGCCGACCTGGCGAGCGGGCGGCTGCGCGGGGACGAGCGCGTGGTGTGCCTGCTCACCGGCGTGGGCTTCAAGGATGCCGGTGCGCTCCAGCGCCTGGCCGAGGGGCGCACGGTGCAGCCAATTCGGGTTGAAGATATTCTAGATATTGGCGATGGCAAGATGACAAAATGACACGATGACAAGGTGACACGATGACAAGGTGAGGGCGGGCGTAAATTGCAGATTTCTTACCTCCTGTAGGTTCTTTTTTGCCCTCGGGGCGAAAAAAGAACCTACATAAAGAAGAAAAGTACCATGCTGCCGCAGGCTAAAGCCAGCCGCCAATGAAAGAAAACAACAATGAGCACCGATCGCGCGCAGCGCTTAAAGAATAAAGTCGTGATCATCACCGGCGGCGGCACCGGCATCGGCTTGGGCATCGCGCGTAGCTGCGCCGAGGATGGCGCGGCGGTGGTGCTGGCCCAGCGCCGCGCCGCGATCGCCGAGCGCGAGGCCGCCGCGCTCCAGGCGGCCGGCCACCGCGCGCTGGGCATGGGCTGCGATGTCAACCGGCGCGACGAGGTGAACGCACTGATCGCGGCGGCGGTGCAAGCGTTCGGCCGGCTAGATGTGATGGTCAACAACGCCGCGCTCACCGGCGCGGCCGTCGAGGCACGCTCGTTCCTGGATGAGACCGACGAGCATTGGCGCAGGATCATCGACATCAACCTGAACGGCGCGTTTATCTGCACGCAGGCGGCGGCAAAGCAGATGCTGGCACAGGGTGCGGGCGGCAGCATCATCAATATCTCCTCGGTGGCGCAGTTCGCCGCCCAGGAGCACGCCGCGCCCTACTGCGCCAGCAAGGCCGGGTTGGATGGCCTTACCAAGGCGGCGGCGATCGAGTTGGCGCCCTACGGCATTCGCGTCAACAACGTCGCGCCCGGCGATATCGACACCGAGGCTAGCCACGATGTGGTGGCAAAGGCGGCCGATCGCGGCGCGACCGGCAAGTTCTTTCGCTACACGCCGCTGGATCGGCGCGGCCAGCCGCAGGAGATCGGCAGCGTGGTCGCCTTTCTCGCCAGCGATGATGCCAGCTTCGTAACGGGCGCGACCTGGCTTGTCGACGGAGGTTTCCTCAGCTATTGAGGTCTCGGTTAACCACAAAGACACGAAGACACCAAGAAACTAAAAACTGTTCAAGACTTCGTGCCTTTGTGCCTTCGTGGTAAAGAAAAGACGATATGGACTATGACGCAATCATCATTGGATCCGGGCACAACGGGCTGGTGGCGGCCTTTTACCTGGCGCGCGCCGGCCTGAGTGTGCTGGTGCTCGAAGCGCGCGCTCTGATCGGCGGCAGCTGTGTGACCGAGGAGCTGATCCCCGGCTTCCAGTTCTCGACCTGCGCGAATGTGCTGTGGGCGCTGCGGCCGAAGATCAGCGCGGATATGCGCCTGTTCGAGCGCGGCCTGGCGGTCGATCAGCGGCAGTTTCTGCGGCTGCTGCCCAGCGGCGAGTACATGTATACCGGCCGGCTGTCCAGCGCCGCGCCGGGCGAAGATATAGCCAGCCTCGACCGCGAGCTCGCCAAATTCTCGCGCGCCGACGCCGATGCCTTTCCGTGCTGGCAGGAGTTTCTGGCTCGGATCACGCGCATCTTCGGACCCTACCTGCTTCAGCCGCCGCCGCGCCTGCACGAGATCTATGCCGCGTGCGGCGACCCGGCCGATCGCCAAGCGCTCGACATCGTCATGACCAACTCGCTCGCCAGCATCGCCGATATGTTCTTCGAGTCGCCGATTATGCGCGATGTTGGTGCAGCCGCCGATATTGGCGATATCCACGATGTCGGGACCGGCCTGCTGTTTGCCCTGACTACCGCCATGGGCGCGTATACCGAGAACGGCCAGCCGGTGCCGAACGGCTTTGTGCGTGGCGGCATGGGCCAGATCACCGCGCTGATGGCCGAGTCTGCCCGCGAGCACGGAGTTGAGATCCGCACCGGCGCACCAGTCGCGCACATCCTGGTCGAACGTGGGCAGGCGCGCGGCGTCGAGCTGGCCTCGGGCGAGCGGATCGCGGCGCGTTGCGTGATCTCAAACCTCGATCCCAAGCGCACATTCACGCGCCTGTTCGACGCACAGCAGCTCGACGGCCGGTTTCTGCGCCGCGTACACGCGATCCAGACCAATGTCGCGGCCGGGCTCAAGCTGCACTGCGCGCTGTCCGAGGCGCCCGACTACCGTGTCACGGATGGCCTGAGCGAACGGCAGCTGCGCGAATCGACACTGATTATTGCGCCCGACCGCGCCTATCGTGAGGCGGCCTGGCGCGCGGCCAGCCAGGGCGATCTGCCTGACCAGCCGATCATCGCCGGCTTCATGCCCAGCGTCTACGATCCCGCGCTCGCGCCGGCCGGCTGCTACACGTGGTCGGCCTATATCACCTGGGCGCCGTCGCAGCTGCGGCACGGCTCCTGGATCGAGCGAAAGGAAGAGATCGCCGACCGCCTGATCAGCGCGATCGAGTGCTATGCGCCCAACTTTCGCCGCGCACTGATCGATTATGTGCTGCTGACGCCGGCTGATCTTGAGGCGCGCATGGCCTTGACCGACGGCAATATTCATCATGTCGACGCGATCCCCTCGCAGCTGCTCTGGCAGCGCCCGCTGGAGGAGCTGGCCCACTATCGCACTCCGATCGCGCAGCTGTTCCTGTGCGGCGCCGGCATGCACCCGTGGGGCGAGGTGAGCGGCGCGCCGGGCTACAATGCCGCGCACGCGGTTCTCTCCGATGTCGGGTGACAAGATGACAAGATGACAAGGTGATGTTCTGTTTGTAACCCGGTCATTTTTAGGATGTAGGCCAGCAATGTATTTCATCCCTCTGTCTGTTGCATTTCGCCCTCAGGGCGAAATGCAACAGACTAAAGAAGAAAAGTACCATGCTGCCACAGGCTATGAACGCCCTTTTGCATACCTACTAACCCTATTACCTGTCAAGGAAAAAAAGCATGATCGACAACACGAATCAGCACATGGTCTACATCAGCGGCGCGCTGCTGCCACGTGACGAGGCCAAGATCTCGGTGTTTGATGCGGCGGTGATGTTGGGCGATACCGTCACCGAGTCGACCCGCACTTTCGCGCACAAGCCGTTCAAGCTCGATCAGCATATCCGCCGGCTCTACCAATCGCTAAAGGTCACGCGCATCGACCCTGGCATGACGCCCGACGAGATGCACGAGCTTTCGCTGCGCGTGCTGGCGGCCAACCAGCACCTGCTCGGCCCTGACGACGACTGCTGGCTGGTGCATAATATCTCGCGCGGCCTGTCGGTGGCCGGCGCCGACCCGACCGTCCAGCGCTCGGCCGCGACGATCATTATCTTCACCTCGCCGATGATCCTGACTGACTGGGCCGGCTTCTATACCGAGGGCTGCCACGCCGTCACGCCCATGAGCCGGGCCATGCCCGCGCAGGCGCTCGACGCGCGGATCAAGAACCGCAGCCGCATGGCCTACACGCTGGCCGAGATCGAGGTCAAGCTGGTCGACCCAAAAGCGCAGGGCATCCTGCTCGATATCGACGGCAACATCGCCGAGAACAAGGGCGGCAACTTCTTTATCGTGGCCGACGGCGTGCTGAAGACGCCGACGACGCGCAACGCGCTGGCCGGGGTCAGCCGCGCCACCGTGTTGGAGCTGGCGGCGCAGCTGGGCATCCCCGCGCACGAGACCGATCTTCAGCCCTACGATGTCTACACCGCCGACGAGGCCTTCTTCACCAGCACGCCCTACTGCATCATGCCGGCAACGCACTTCAACGGGCTGCCGGTGGGCGATGGCCAGGTTGGCGACATCACCAAGCATCTGCTGGCCGCCTGGAGTGAGCTGGTGGGCATGGATATTGTGGCGCAGGGTTTGCGGCAGCTTGAACTAGGAGTTACGGGTTAAGGGTTATGTTCAGCGAATTCTACGATTTCAATGACTTTAACCCCTAACCGTTAACCCTTAACTCGTGCAGAAGGAGAATGGCCATGCTCGAGACCGGCATGATCTACCGCAACCCCAAGTCACACCTGTACAGCCGCCAGGCCAGCTTCCCGGCGCTGGTACTGCTGGCTAATGGCGAGATGCTGGCCTCCTTCGCGATCAGCAGCAGCTTCGAGGCCGCCGACATGCACACTGAGCTGGCGCGCTCGGCCGATGGCGGGCGCAACTGGCAGCTGGTCGGCGCGGTGTTCAATGAGCAGACCGACCGCCCGACCTCGGCGAATGTGCGCATCAGCCGGATGCCCGATGGCGAGCTGATCGCCTTCGGCGTGCGCGCCGACCGCTCGCGCGCCGACGAGGGCCTGACCAACCCCGCGACGCAGGGCTTCGTCGAGACCGAGCTGATCCTGCTGCGCTCGGCCGACGATGGGCGAACCTGGCAGGGGCCGACAGTCATCGCTCCGCCGCTGATCGGGCCGGCATTCGAGCTGTGCAGCCCAGTGGTGCCGCTGAGCGACGGGCGCTGGCTCTGGCCGACATCGACCTGGAAGGGCTGGGATGGCGCTAACCCCTCGGGCATGAAGGCGATCGCGCTGGTCTCACACGATCGCGGCCAGACCTGGCCCGAATATGTCGAGGTCATGAACGGCGCGACCGAGCAGGTGATCTACTGGGAGCAGAAGATCGTCGATATGGGCGGCGGCCGGCTGCTGGCGGTCTGCTGGACGCACGATCTGCGCAATGGCGTCGACCGCACCGTCCACTACGCGATCTCGGCCGACTATGGCCGCAGCTTTGGGCTGCCGCGCTCGACCGGGCTGCACGGCCAGACCAGCACGCCGGTATGGCTGGGCGACGGCCGGCTGGTCTGCATCTACCGGCGCACCGATACCCCCGGCCTGTGGGCCAGCTATGTCCGGATCGACGGCGACGAGTGGATCAACGAGGCCGAGTTGCCGCTGTGGGGCCATGAGCGCGCCGGCGAGGCAAATATTGTCGGCGGCGAAAACCTGAGCCGCGCGTTTACCACGCTGAAGTTTGGGCTGCCGGCTGGCCTGCTGCTGCCCGACGGCCAGGTCTACGCCGCGTGCTGGTGCGTCGAGGATTGCGTGTATGTGATTCGCTGGTTCCGGCTGCCGCGCGGCGAGTTATGAGTTCAAAGTTAAGAGTTATGAGTTGAGAGTGACAGCGGTTTGCGTGGAACCAATGAAACGCATTGTCATGTTGAGCGTAGCGAAACATCTCGACAAAGATCCATGCAACCCAATGTCATGTTGAGCGCAGCGAAACATCTCGACGAAATCAATACGCAATACGATGAGATGCTTCACTTCGTTCAGCATGACAGCGCTGTTCGTTGAGAAGATTGAGCGTAGCGAAACATCTCGCCGAAATCCAAGAACCACAGTGTCATGTTGAGCGCAGCGAAACATCTCGATGAAATCAATACGCAATATGATGAGATGCTTCACTTCGTTCAGTATGACAGCGCTGTTCGTTGAGTGAACTGACCTTCGTCATTCGTCATTCGTCGTTCGTCGTTCGTCCAATCAGGAGCCACCATGTTCGACCCTACCAACCTGCACGGCATTATTCCGCCGATGTGTACGCCTTTAACCGACGACGGCGAGCTCGACCTGCCGTCGATTCACAGTCTGGTCGAGCATCTGCTGGCCGGCGGCGTCCACGGCATCTTCGCGCTGGGCTCGACCGGCGAGTTCGCCGCATTGACCGGCCGCCAGCGCCAGCTTCTGCTGGAGACAACTGTCGCGGCTGCGGGTGGGCGTGTGCCTGTGCTGGCCGGCATCCTCGATACCTCGACGGCCCGCTGCATCGAGAATGGCCTGGCCGCAAAGGCCGCCGGCGCCAACGCGGTGGTGCTCGCGACCAGCTACTACTTTCGCAATAGCCAGCCGCAGTCAATGTCAAGCTGGAGTTCGCAACCGTGGTGCGGCTGGCCGAGGAGGGCGTGATCGCCGGCCTGAAGGACAGCAGCGGCGCGACCGAGGTGTTTCGGCGCGTGCTGATCGCCACGCGCGGCGTCCCCGGCTTCCGCGTGTTCACTGGCTCCGAGCTGATCATCGATGCCTGTTTTCGGATGGGCGCGGCTGGCAGCGTGCCCGGCCTGGGTAATGTCTTCCCAGCCGAGTATGTGCAGATCTACGACCTGGCGCACGCGGGCGAGTGGGAGGCTGCCGCGGCGCTGCAAGAGCGGCTGCTGATGTGCTTCTTCGAGCTGATCACCCAAGGCGACGCAGGCTACTCCGCCAGCGCATCGGCATTGGGCGGCTTCAAGGCTGGGCTGAAGGTCAAGGGCGCCATCCGCAGCACGCATGTCGGGGCGCCGCTGCATAGCTTCAGCGCCGCCGAAGAGGAGCGCGTGGTCGACGTGATGCGGCGGCATGGATTCCTGTGATTGGGTGATGGGTGTTGGGTGACGGGTGTTGGGGATTTAGCTCCCAACACCCGTCACCCAACACCCATCACCCGCCTCTGAAGCAAAGGTGACACCATGGCAACAGCATTAGTCAAACCGCGCGTCGCGATTGGCGGCATCGTCCACGAGACGCACTGCTTCGCCGATGTGGGCACGACGCTGGCCGACTTTCGCGCGCAGGGGCTGTATGAGGGTGATGGCATCCTGAAGGCGATGGCCGGCACGCGCGCGGGCATTGGCGGCATGATCGCGGGCGCCGGCGAGCACGGCTGGGAGCTGCTGCCGACCCTGTATGGCACGGCGATGCCTGGCGGGGTCGTCGCCGACGAAGCCTACCAGCTGATGCTGCGCGGCCTGCTTGAGCGGCTCCAAGCCGCGCTGCCGCTCGACGGCGTGCTGCTGGCGCTGCACGGCGCGATGGTGGCCGAAAGCCAGCCCGACGCCGAGAGCGACGTCCTTGAGCAGGTACGCGCGATCGTCGGTCCGGATGTGCCGATCGTCGTCGAGTTGGATATGCATGGAAATATCAGCCCGCGCACGGTCGAGCTAGCCGATGTGCTGGTGGCCTTCGACACCAACCCGCATATCGACCCGCACGCGCGTGGCGTCGAGGCCGCCACGATCTTGGATCGGCGGCTGCGCGGCGAGATTCGCCCAACCGCCGCGTATGCCCAGCCGCCGCTGATCCTCGCGCCCCAGGCTACCGGCACGGCCGACCTGCCGCTGCGCGCGGTTCACGAGCGCGCGGCACAGATGGAGGCCGAGGATGCCGTCGTCTGCATCTGCGTGATGGGCGGCTTTGCCTACGCCGATCTGCCCTTCACCGGACCCAGCGTCATCGTCACCACCAACGACGACGTGGCGCTGGCGCAGCGCTACGCCGACGAGCTATGCGAGCTGCTGATGCAGCAGCGCCACACTGCTCTGCCGCAGTTCCTCGATCCCGATGCGGCGGTGGCGCTGGCGCTGAGCATGCCCGGCGGCCCGATCATGCTGGTCGACTCGGCCGATAACATTGGCGGTGGCACACCCGGCGACGGCACCGACGCGCTGCGCGCCATGCTCGCAGCCGATGTGCCCGAGAGTGCGGTGGTGCTGGCCGATCGTGAGGCGGTGGCCGCCTGCTGGGATGCGGGCGTGGGCGCTGAGATCACACTGCCGGTGGGAGGCAAGACCGATCACTGGCATGGGCAGCCGGTCGAGGTCACCGGCACAGTGCGCGCGCTCTCGGATGGCGTGTTTGCCTGCGAGCTGCCCGACAATCACTTCGCCGCCTTCTACGGCGATACCATTCGCATGGGCCGCACGGCCTGGCTGCGCGTGCGCGGCGTCAATGTGGTGCTGACCGAGCGCAAGACTCCGCCGTTCGACCTGGCGCAGCTGCGCGGCGTGGGTGTGAGCCCCGAGCAGCAGAAGCTGATTGTGGTGAAGTCGGCGGTGGCGTATCGCGCCGCGTATATGCCGATCGCCGCCGGCGTAGTCGAGATGGACACCGCCGGCCTGTGTAGCGCCAACCTGGCGCGCTTCCCATACCATCGGCTGCGCCGGCCGATCGTTCCGCTAGATTAGGATTTCGCAAATTACGGCCTCCGATCCATTCGCAGGTCTTTTTTCGCCCTTGGGCGAAAAAAGACCTGCAAAAGAAGAAAAGTACCATGCTGCCGCAGGCCAAATCATTGTGAGCGAAAGCCATAAATATGTTCCGCCCAGCGGAACATGATGTTCTTGCATCGAAACGTCGCCAAGAGTAGACTACGAATATTCTCCATGATGATTCTTGTCACTCGCGTTCGTATCTGGCATTTCGGCGCGGTCAGGTATCTGGCATCGTGCCAGATTGGCTGCGCCTGATTACTGAGGGTACCTGCATGACCAGCTTCACCAAATCCAAGCAGCTGCTGGCTAAGGCCGCCCAGCAGCTGCCCGGCGGCGTCAGCAGCAACTACCGGATCGGCATCTCGCCCACGCCGCTGGTGTTCGACCACGCGGAAGGCCCGTACCTGTTCGATGCCGACGGCAACCAGCTGATTGACTACTACCTGGGCATGGGGCCGATGATCCTCGGCCACAGCCCGCAGGTGGTGCTCGATGCCGTGACCGAGCAGCTCAAACGCGGCATTCTCTACGCCGGGCAGAGCGAGGTTGAGTTTGCCGCCGCGCAGCTGGTCTGCCAGATCGTGCCCTGCGCCGAGATGGTGCGCTTCAGCAGCTCGGGCAGCGAGGTCGTCCATGCGGCGCTGCGCCTGGCGCGCGCGGCAACCGAGCGCGAGATTGTGATCAAGTTCGAGGGCCACTACCACGGCTGGTTCGATAGCATCCACTGGAGCATTGCGCCGCCGCTCGACCAGGCAGGGCCGGCAGAAGCACCGGTGCCGGTGGCCGGCAGTATCGGCCAGGGCCCGCCCGAGGCCCAGCGGATCGAGGTGCTGCCCTGGAACGAGCTGACAGTGCTGGCCGAACGGCTGGCGCGCGGCGATGTGGCGGCGGTGATTATGGAGCCGGCGATGTGCAACACCAGCGCGATTCTGCCTGCCGACGGCTATCTGGCCGGGGTGCGCAACGCCTGCAGCGACACTGGCACCGTGCTGATCTTCGACGAGGTGATCACCGGCTTTCGGGTTGCGCCCGGTGGCGCGCAGCAGCGTCTGGGCGTCACGCCCGACCTGGCGACATTTGGCAAGGCGATCGCCAGTGGTTTTCCGGTGGCGTGCTTGGCTGGGCGCGCCGATCTGATGGAGCAGTTCGTTACGCGCAAGGTGATGCACGGCGGGACCTACAACGCCCAGGCGGTCGCGATGGCGGCGACAGTCGCTACGATCTCCACGCTGGCCGATGGCCAGGTTCACGCACGCATGGAGCAGCGCGGCCGGCGGCTGATGGATGGCATCGCCGGGGCGCTGGCCGAGGCCGATATTCCGGCGCGCATCCAGGGTTTCCCGCAGATCTTCCATGTGGCGCTCGATGTCACCAGCCCGATCCGCGATTACCGTAGCTCGCTGGCAGCCGACAAGGCGCGCTACGTTCGATTGACCACCGGCTTGCTCGATCGCGGCGTGCGCGCGCTTGAGCGCGGCGCGTGGTTCCTTTCGGATGCTCACAGCGACGCGCTGGTCGAAGAGACGATCGCGGCGGTGGCGGCGGTGGCGAGGGTGATTTAGCGCTGCGGGCGACCGACGAATGACGGACGACGAATGGCGGATGACGGATGGCGAATGATGAACGAGGATGGACGGACGACGAGTGACGAACGACGAATGATCGACGGCGCCTCGCAGCGCTCTATAAACAGCAATGTGGGTGGTTGTTTTGGCCCGCAGGCCAAACCAACCACACAAAGAACATAAAGCACCGCGCTGCCGCAGGCTAAAACTGCTGCGTGCATACATCATTGAAAGAAGCACATGCTATGAATCCAGCCGCCAGCCTGATCGAGCGAATCAACAGCGACCGCATCACGACGGGTGTGCTAGTGACCGATCAGCTCTGGCCGCGGCTGATCGAGATCTGCAAGCTGGCCGGGCTGGATTACGCGATCATCGATTGCGAGCATGGGCCGCACGACGATACGATGATCGCGCAGGCCTGCGCGGTTGGCCGCCTGCTGAGCTTCCCTCTGCTGATCCGGCCGATCTCATATGCCTACGATCCGGTGCGCCGGGCGATCGACCTGGGGCCGTGCGGCCTGATGATCCCGTCGGTTGAGAGTGTCGAGCAGCTCGATATCGTGCGCGATGCTGTGCTGCTGCCGCCGCGCGGCCGGCGCCGGCCTGGCGGCTGGGGCAACCATTGGCTGGCCGACGTTCAGTACGATACCTGGAAGACCCAGTTCGAACAGCACCTCGTGATCCTGCCGCAGATCGAAACCAAAGTTGGCCTCGCGAACGTGGAAGCGATCGCTGCGCACGAGCTGGTGACGGCGATCGCGGTTGGGCCGTACGACCTGTCGGCCGAGCTGGGCTGCTGCGGGCAGCCCAACGACGCGCGGCTTCAATCGGCGCTGGTGCAGATCCGCGCGGCCGGCCGCAGCGCCGGCAAGAATATGTGGATGATCGGCGATGGCCCGGCGCTGGCGCGGCAGGGCTATACCTTTCTCTGCGTTGGCGAGCCGAGCGCGGTGCTGGCGCAGCGGCTCGGGCAGATCGTCAAGGAGTGCAGGACATGAAAAGAAAGAGCAATAACACATGACCAATACCGAACGCACTGTGACTGACCTGTTCAGCCTGCGCGGTCGCGTTGCGATCGTCACCGGCGCATGCGGCTGGCTGGGTTCGGCAATGAGCCGCGCGCTGACTGAAGCCGGCGCGACACTTGCGGTCACCAGCCGCGATGGCGAGCAGGCGGCGCGATTTGCCGCGACGCTGCCGGGCACGGGCCATATCGGCATTGGCTTCGAGCAGGGCGACACCGACACGATTCCGAGCTTTGTCGCCGAGGTGGTTCGGCGCCTGGGCCGCGTCGACGTGTTGGTCAACAACGCCTACGGCACCACCGCGCCGGATATCGATAGTGCCACCGCCGAAGATTTCGATCGCGCCTACCACATCGGCGTCACGGCGTACTTCCTGCTGGCCCGCGAGGTCGCCGCGCATCTGCGGCAACGCGGCGTGCCCGGCGCGATCATCAATATCGCCAGCATGTATGGCGTGGTCGGCAGTTATCCAAGCGCGTACGAGGGTCTGCCGGTCAATAGCCCGCCTAATTATCATGGTCTCAAGGGCGGCCTGGTGCATCTGACGCGCCATCTGGCGGTCTATTGGGCCAAGGACAACATCCGCGTCAACGCGATCAGCCCTGGCCCGTTCCCCAAGGCCGAGACCTTCGAGCAACTGCCGGAGTTCATCGAACGGCTGGAGCACAAGGTACCACTGGGGCGCATGGGCCGGCCGGCCGAGCTTAAGGGCGCGGTGCTGCTGCTTGCCAGCGACGCAGGCAGCTATATCACCGGCCAGAATCTGCTCGTCGACGGCGGCTGGACCGCTTGGTAATCTGCCCGCCACCGCGCAAGCCGTGTAACTGGGAGGAATTGCCGATGGGTCGTTTCGATGGAAAAGTCGCGCTGGTGACCGGCGCGTCGCGCGGGATCGGTCGTGGTATCGCTATCCGGTTGGCGGCCGAGGGCGCCGATATCGCCGTGAACTACCGCTCGCATCCCGAGGAGGCCCAGCAGGTCGCCGGCGAGATCGCCAGCCTGGGCCGCCGCGCGCTCCTCTGCCAAGCCGATGTGGCCGACCGCGACGCGATGATGCAGCTGTTCGCACGTGTCACCGCCGAACTCGGCCGTATGGATATCGCCGTAGCCAACGCCGCCATATCCGTGCGCGAGCCGGTGGTCGCGGCGGAGTGGGAGCACGTCCGGCGCACGATCGAGGTCACTCAGTTCGGTGTGTTTCACATCTGCCAGCTGGCCGCTCAGCAGATGGTGCGGCAGGGCCACGGCGGTAAGATCATCGTTATTAGCTCAATACACGCCGAGATCGCGTTCCCCAACAGCGCGGCCTATAATATGGCCAAGGCGGCGATCAATCATCTGTGTGAGACCATTGCGGCCGAGCTGGCTGGCCAACGCATCAACGTGAACGTGATCAACCCCGGCTGGATCGATACGCCCAGCGAGCGCGAGTTCGCCAGCGAGCAGGAAATCCAAGCCGGCGGCCGTCGCATCCCTTGGGGCCGGCTGGGTACCCCGGAAGACATCGCCGGTGTGGTGGCATTTCTGTCTAGCGCCGATGCCGACTACATGACTGGCGCGACCTTGCGGGTCGACGGCGGCTTCAAGCTGGGCCTGCGCCTGCCAGAAACACAGGAGTGAGCCGGATGCACGAGGAGCAGCGCCAGCGCGCGCACGAACTTCTCCGCGCGCAACGGATCGAGCGCGCGCTGTTTAGCACCGCGGCTAGCGTGTGCTGGTTAACTGGGTTCGCGCCGCCGGTTCAGCTTGGGCCCAACCCATTCGCCGGCGGCCCGCCGCTGGTTTGGTACACCGCGGGAGAATGGACGCTGATCGTGCTCGACGCCCATGCAGAGGCGGCCGCCACCAGTGCAATTCCGGTCGTCAGCTACCTCGGCTACACGATCGATGCGCCAATCGCCGGTTCCGATCATCTTGCGGCCGCACTACGGCAGGTCGCGGGCGGGCCCGGCGCCGGGCGGGTGGCCGTCGAACAGCAATCCCTGCCGCTCTTCCTGCGCGCCGTGCTCCCCACGGACGCTGAAATCGCTCCGATCGACGGTGCGCTCGCGCCGCTGCGCATGCGCAAAACTGCCGAGGAGATCGCAAAGCTGCGCGCGAACTTCGCGCTCACCGACATAGGCCAGGCGACCGCGCGTGAGGCGGTACGGCCCGGTCGAAGTGAGATCGACGTATGGGCCGCCATCCACACGGCCATCCAGCGCGCCGCCGGGCGGCGTGTGCCGCTCGGCAACGACTGCACCGTCGGCCGGCGCGCTCACAGCGGCGGCTGGCCGCTCGACGTCACCATCGAGCCGGGCGACTCGTTCGTCGTCGATCTCAGTACCCATCTGCATGGCTACTGGAGCGACAGCTGCGCGACCTATTATGCCGGTGCGCCCAGCCCACGCCAGATCGCCATGCACCATACCGTCACCGAAGCGCTGGAGTTTGCGATCTCGCTGGTGCGCCCTGGCGCCATCGCGGGCGAGATCGATCGCCAGATGCGCGAATTCATGGCCCGAGCTGGCTACCCGCTCTATTTTCACCACACCGGCCACGGCATTGGCGTCAGCAATCACGAGGAACCGCGGATCGTGCCATATAGCGATAGGCAACTTGAGCCTGGCATGGTGATTATGCTCGAGCCGGGGATCTACTTCCCGAACGAAACCGCGATTCGCCTGGAGGACGCCGTTCTCGTCACCGAGAGCGGCGCGGAGATCTTGACCAGGCACGATAAGAGCCTACCGTAAAGGACTGAGTGCTAAGGACTGAGTGGGCTGACTCAGTCCTTAGCACTCGGCACTTGGAGATATCATGCTAATCGTCGATGGTCATCTCGACCTTTCCTGGAACGCGCTACAGTGGAACCGCGACCTGACCGCATCGGTCTACACCATCCGCACGCAAGAGAACACCAGCCCCGAAAAAGGGCGCGGCCTGGGCACCGTCGCATTCCCCGAGCTGCGCCAGGGCCGTGTCGCGCTCTGCTTCGCGACCGTGCTTGCGCGCTCGACTGGTCGCCCGACGCCGCACATCGATTTTGCCACGCCCGCGCAATCGTATGGCGTCGCGCGCGGCCAGCTGGCCTACTATCGCGCGTTGGAGTGGCAAGGGTATGTGCGGATCATCGCCCGTGCGCACGAGCTCGACCTGCACATCGCCGAATGGTCGAGTTGGGAGGCCGGCGGCACCGGCATATCGCCACCGCTCGGCTTCGTGATCAGTATGGAGGGAGCCGACCCGATCCGCGACCCGGCGCAGCTTGAGGAGTGGTGGAACGCTGGCCTGCGGCTGCTCGGCATCACGCACTACGGCCCCGGCCGCTACGCCGGCGGCACGGCCACCGAGTTGGGATTGACGGACCTAGGGCCAGCCCTGCTCGCCGAGATGCAGCGGCTCGGCGTGGTGTTGGACCTGACGCACTGCTCCGACCAGGCGTTCTGGCAAGCGCTGGAGCACTACCATGGCCCGGTGATTGCCAGCCATAACAACTGCCGCGCCCTCGTGCCGCACCAACGCCAGTTTAGCGACGGCCAGATCCGCGCCATCGCCGAACGCGATGGCGTGATCGGCGCGGCACTGGACGCCTGGATGCTCAAGCCGAACTGGGTGATCGGTGATCGCGCCAACCCAACCAACCCGACCGCCACGCTGAGCGACGTGGCCGACCAGATCGACCATGTCTGCCAGCTGGCCGGCAACACGCGCCACGCCGCGATCGGCAGCGACCTGGACGGCGGCTTTGGGCGCGAGCAGTCGCCAGCCGATCTCGACACGATCGCTGATCTCCAGAAGCTGGCTGGCATTCTCGCGGCGCGCGGCTATGCCGACGCCGACATCGCCGGAATTATGCATGGCAACTGGGTGCGGCTGCTGCGTGGCGCGTGGGGAGGGTAGCATGAGCATCTGGGAGCTAACCGACGCCGACCACGAGTTCATCGCACGCGAGGTCGAGCCCTTCCTACCCGACCGGGTCTTCGACGCGCATGCGCACCTGTTCTGCGCTGAACACTACGCCCCCGGCACGCGCCCGGCGCACCAAGAGGGCAACCCGGAGCGACTTGACCTGAAAGAGTACATGCGCTACGCTGCGTGGCTCCACCCGCGCGGGCGCACAGCCGGCGGGCTGTTCTTTGGGCTGGCTTTCACCGGCGACCGCGCGGCCAACAACGCGTTTGTCGCAGCCGAAGTCGCCACCGGCGCGGCGCGCGGACTGGCGACCTACGGGCAGATGATCGTTGAGCCCGAGCAGGACGCCGAGCAGGTGCGCGCGGAGGTACGCCGCCTTGGCATGGTTGGGCTGAAGTGCTACCACACCCTGGCGCGCGTCGACGGCCCGACCTGGCAGGCCCGGATCGAGGCCTACCTACCGGAAGAGCACGCCCGTATTGCCGACGAAGAGGGCCTGAGCATCACTCTGCATATGGTCCGCGATCGCGCGCTAGCCGACCCGTTGAACCAGGCGGCGATCCGGCGCTACTGCGAGCGCTACCCAAACATGCGCCTGATCCTGGCGCACGCCGCGCGCGGCTTCAACCCGTGGCACACCATTGAGGGTATCGCCGGCCTACGCGGTCTGAGCAATATCTGGTTCGATACCAGCGCGGTGACCGAGGCCGGCGCATTCGAGGCAATTGTGGAAACGTTCGGGCACGAGCGGCTGATGTACGGCAGCGACTTCTATATCAGCCATTTGCGCGGCCGCTGCGTGGCGATCGGCGACTCGTTTCATTGGTTCTATGCCGACGACATGGGGCTCGAAGAGCGCCACGCGACCTTGCGTCCGGTGCTGATCGGCCTTGAGTCGCTGCGCAGCCTGCGCCTGGCCGCGCGCCGGCTCAAGCTTGGGGACAGCCAGATCGAGGATATTTTCTACAACAACGCCGCGCGGCTGTTTGGTTTCTAAGCGGAGGAGCACAATAATGGTTATCGATGTTCACACCCATACGCCCGCATTTCGCGGGCCCGTGCCGCCCGAGCGGGTCGAGATGAACACCAAGTGGCGGCCCGACCGCGCCGTCAAGGCGACCACCAGCTGGGATGACTACTTCGCCGCGCAAGGGCCGGCCGATAAATCGATCGTCTTCGGGATCGCCTGGCATCCCGGCGCCTCGAACTACGACGGCATCTCGGGCCATAGCGACGGCTGGTACACCGGCAATGTCAACGACGCCTGCGCGACCTTCGTGCGCGCGCACTCCGACCGCCTGATCGGTTTCATGGCGCTGCACCCCTACGATGCGAGCTACCTCGACGAGCTCGATCGCGCACGTACCGACTTGGGCCTGCGCGGGATCAAGCTTGGCGCCAACTATCAAAACTTCGACCCGCTTGAGTCGCGCGCACTGGCGATCTACGAGCGCGCGCAGCGCTACGGGCTGCCGATCTTGTTCCACCAGGGCACCTCGCCGGTGCGCGAGGCGCCGATTCGGCTCTCGCACCCGCTGATCGTCGATGAGATCGCGATGCGCTACCCAGATCTCAAGATCATTATGGCGCACGTCGGTCATCCCTGGCAGGTCGACACCTGCGTGGTCATCCGCAAGCACCCGAACGTGTATGCCGACATCTCGGCCAACTTCTACCGGCCGTTCTCGTTTTGGGAGCAGATGGTCAAAGCCACCGAATGGAATGTGCTCGACAAGCTGCTGTTTGGCACCGATTTCCCGGTCACGACGGTCGAGGAGACCATCAACGCGATCCGCAACGTGAACCGGATCGTCGAGGGCACCGCGCTACCGCGCGTGTCGCTTGAGAAGATCGAGGAGATCATCCATCGCGACGCGCTCGCTCTGCTCGGGCTGAGCTGATCTAAGACCGCTTACACGGCTGCCTACCTCGCATCAGTATAACGCCTGCGTGCAGCACGGTATTCAGGATTATCTGTTTTCGCTTTTTCAGCGCGGACGACGGAAAAAGCGAAACGAAAGAGGCGAGCGAATGAGCACAATGCGTAACAGGATTATTAAGTTCCAGGGTACATATCACGGCTGGCACGACGCAGTGCTCATGAACGCGATCAGCCCGGCCGAAAAGATTGGCCAGTACGATCCGCTCTCGCTGGGCATGCTGCCTGAAGTGATTAAGAATACGATCATCCTGCCATTCAACGACATTGAGGCGGTTGGCGAAGCGCTCCAACAGGGCGCCGACGAAATCGCCGCCATTCTGGTTGAAGTCATCCCGCATAATATCGGCTGCGTGCTGCCGCGCCGCGAGTTTCTGACGGCTCTGCGTGAGCTCGCCGCCTCTCACGGCATCCTGCTGATCTTCGACGAGGTCATCACTGGATTTCGTCACGCATTAGGCGGCTACCAATCGATTTGCGGCGTTACGCCGGATCTCAGTACCTTCGCCAAGGCGATGGCGAACGGTTATCCGATCGCTGCGCTGGCCGGTAAAGCGGAATATATGGATCGCTTTGGGCCAGGCGGCGGCGTGATGTTCGCCGGCACGTACAATGGCCATCCGGTCGGTGTTGGAGCCGCGCTAGCCACAATCGCTACATTGGCGGACGGTGCGGTGCATGAACATTGCTTCGCGCTGGCTCACCGTGCGGCCGAGGGTATCCAGCAGATTGCGGGTGAGCTGGGCATCCCAATGAAAGTGGCGCTGTTTGGCTCGGTGTTCGTGCCCTACTTCATGCAGGGGCCGATAGAAACCTACACCGATTTACTCCGCAATGATAATGCGCGCGACATCTGGTTCCGCCGCACCATGTGCGAGCATGGCATATTTATGATTCCCACCGCGCTGAAGCGCAACCATGTCAGCGCCGCCCATACTGAAGCGGATATCGATCAGACACTCGAAGTTGCGCGTACTGTGCTGAGAGCAATGCCGGCGACCATCAGCTGCTAAAAATGGTAGGATCGAAATAGGGCTGAATGAATTAGCGCTGGCAAACGTCTGATATTGGTCGCACCCCCGACGAGATTTCGCAGCCAGCGGTCGCACCTATCGACGGGATCGACTGCAGCAGCGAGAGTAGGCTCGACCGCGCCGAGAGTGGGCTCGGCGCTCTCTAGCTCTACTGGCCCGTTTTGAAGATACCGTCATACACGCGCGTAAACAGATACACATCCAGCACCGGATGCAATTCGTCTTCCTTGTGCCATAGGCGCTGCTTCAACGCACTCCATTCCAAGTGCGCTGTAGCGGGATGGCCCAGCGCTCGCTCGCGCAGGGCGCTGGCCAGTGACGTGGCGATCTCGGCGTGATGCCGCAGATACAGCCATGAGCCGCCCCAGCAGACAGTGCCGCTGTCAATGTTTCGCTCGATCGTCGGCAAGAATGAAGCGACCACGCTCGCTACGCTCCCCAGCGCAGTTGCGGCTTGTTCGCCGCCTGGGCTCTTTTCGCCGCGCACATATTCTGGATCGAACAAGCCCGAAAGTTGCGTCAGATAGGCCAGCGCCGCGCCGCCCTCTGGCCCAAAGGCTGCGGCAAAATAGTCGTGCGCAATCGTATCGAAGTCACGCGTCTTGTCCCAGAGCGTCCAGCCCAACATCGCCATCGGCAAGCCAGTTGGAAAGAAGGTGCGTTGCACCTGGCAGCTGTTAAAGCCCGCCAAGCCGATGCTATCGAGCAACTGCAGATCGTCGTGCAGCACGCGCGCCATCTGGATGTAGGCCGGGTCACGATAGTGATCCCACATCAGATGATAGTCGAAATCAAAGCTGTCCGCGGGCCGGCCGCCATCGCGCACAAACTGCGCCTGCCATGCGCGCAGAAGCGCCAAGTTCTCCTCGATAGTGTCTGGGAATGCCAGCTTGTTGCGCTCGAACGGCGGCAGCGCAGGCAAGGCCTTGTCCGTCGAGAACGTTTTGCTGTAGGTCCGCGTGATCGGCGCAAACATCAATACAAAGCGATCGGGATTCTGGATGCGCTCGTGGTCCGGCGGCCAAAGCAGGTCATAATAGGCCAGAAAGACAATGCGCGTATCCAGATTCAGCGCGCTCAACTTGCGATCGATATCATTCAGCATCATGACGTAGAAGTCCGATGGGCGCGTGGGGGCGCAATTCGCGCACTCACACTGGTTGTTTGCACCGTCGGCCAGCCAGAAGTGCAGTAGATCGACCTCGGGATGCTGCCGCGCATATTCGACAACCGCATCGGTCATGATGCGGCGCACCGCCGAGTTGGAGTAGCACAGGCTGGTGTTGAGCGCGATGCCTTGCCACAATTCGCGCTTGCCCTGAACCAAGGCCAGGTATTGCACGGCTTCAGGTGGCACGGGTTCGGGCGGGTATTCCCAACCCAGGCCGGCGATGCCAAATGGCTCGCATGTCCAGCCATGGCCGACGGCGTGATAGACCAGGTCGCGCTTTTTAGCTTCTGCCGCAACTTGACGCACAATTGCACGCGCCCGATCGATGGTGAATCCACCGATCTGATCTGTCGGATGCCCCATGTGCGAGTACCAGCGATCGAAGAAGGTGAAGCCCTCGCGGAACTGGACGAAGTATGCGTTGAGGCCGACCTTCGGCATCCAGTCGATCAGGTCGTGCACGTGCTCATAGCTCACCGCGCCCTCGATGCAAATGCCACGATGCCGATACGACGGCGTCTCGGCCACATGCACTTCGGTATGCGCAAGATCGACAGCTGGAATGTACTCGCCATCCGTACCGGGCCGCACCCAGCGGCAGCCGAGCAGATGCAGGTAACGATACACCGCGAGCAACACACTGCGCGGGTTGTTGCCGCAGATGATGCCGTTCGCGGCCTCAGTCGCTATGCTGATGGCATCATCGAAACGCGCATCGGCGCTGGTTGCCGCGGGCGGAAGCGCAACGTCGGGAAAGTGCTGCGCTAAGCCCAGCCACAGCGCAGGCGTCTCGCGGCCGATTGCATTAGGATCGAGCACATCCACCTCTTGGCCGGTGGCCTGCGCTAGGTAACGCTGCAATTCCGCGGCGGCAAACATAATGGTTGGATGATCATCTACGATGGCGATTCGGATAGAGGTCATGATTCTGTTGGTCCTTGCTGACTCTTCGAGGCTTGTTGGCTATAATTGGTCGGGGAAGCGAACAATGTGTGGCCATGCGCCACGACTATTGCGGGTTTATGCCGACGAACTTTGTGAAAATTTTACGAGAGCGCGTGCATCCGTTGACTCACGACTAATCATCACCGAAACTATTACGATCAAGAAATAATTGCCGGAAGGCTGTAATCCAGCCTTCCGGCTTTCTTATGCCTCATTGTCTGCGATGTACGCACGAAATTCACGTAGCTCTGCGCCGTCAGCTGAAGAACTATTGCTGTAATGAAAGGAGGCAAGTAACATACGATTCACAGGACTATCATATAAGTTGACATAAGTTTATATCGACTAACCCGGATCTATTTCTTCCTGCCGAAAAAGTGAACAAGCCGCTCGCGGGCGCAAGCGGCAGGTCCAAACGGTTTGGTCTCTAACTGTCTGACAGCGTTAGTGTACCACACCCATAGACCTGCGGCAATCCCCCACCGCCCACAGCGGAGCTTGATCGTTGGGCGAAGCACGCATGGCGCAAAGACGATCGGTACGAATCCTGGCGCTACATCGAGCCAGTGGCTGCAGCCGACGATATCCCCACGGACGAACAGCGGCTGGAGGCACGAGTGCGCGCGCTGGCGCCACCCGATGCGAATCTTGAGGATCTATGTGCGCTGGCGGGCGCGCTTGAAGCTGGCGCGAGCGATGTTGAAGCGCTGGCTCAGCTGCGATCCAGGTATGCTGCGCAGGTCGCTGAGCGTGAGGAGCACTCCTGTGCTCGACGCTAGCTTGGAAGACGGTCTCCGGCGCATTGATCCTGCGCGTGATCTGCCAACCCTGCCGCACGACGTCGGAGGAACCGCGTCGACGCATGACCAGCATCGCGACCAGTCGCTTTGCGGCAGCTGTGGTGGTGCAGGCTGGGTGAAAGAGGCGGTTCCGTTCGGCCATCCGCACTTTGGCGTGCTCTTCCCCTGCACCTGTACGCGGGAACGCTGGGCAGTGCGCGCGGCTGCGGAGCGAGCGCGCTTGAGCAACCTGGCCGGGCTGCGCAACAAGACGTTTGCCACGTTCAACCCGTTCGTCCCTGGGCTGCGTGCCGTGATCCCGACGATCAGGAGCTATGCTCGGCAGCCGGATGGTTGGTTGACGCTGCTTGGCCCCTATGGCGTCGGCAAAACGCACCTGGCCGCAGCCATCGCGTATGAAGCACTGGAGCGCGGTGAAATCGTGCTATTCGCGTTTGTGCCGGATCTGCTGGATCACCTGAGAACCTACAGCGCCAGGATCTTGATCCGGTTGAGGAAGCGCAGATTGTGGCCTGGCATGAGCAGGTCTTTTTTGAGAAGAATCAGGCCCAGATTGGCGCACTGCTTGGGAAATCCTCGGATTGGGTGAGTGTGCGCTCGCGGATCCATAAGCTGCCGGATGGGTTGAAGGAGCGCCTGCGCCAGCGGCCACGGGTAATTGCCCAGATGTTGGAACTCGGTTCATTCTATGCCCAGCAGCCAGACGTGGCGTTGGCGCTGGCTGACCGGGTGGTTCAGGAGAATCTGCCCCTGGATGCGATTCGCGGGCTCGTACGTGGGTTTGCACGGCCGGAGAAGCGCGAGGGATCACAAGTTGGCGCGGCGAAACGTCGCGGCATTGCGACGAAAGTGTTAGAAATTACAAATCAACTCGAGCAACGATCGGAAGTGTCCGCTGGTGACAAAAACCACGAGCGTCGCGGTGCCGCGACAGATGAGCAGCTTGAGCCTGATGCGCCAGCAATGCCGCTCCAAGCCCGAGGACGCATAGATCCTTCTGATGCTCGAGTACCTGCGCGGTTCGGCTCTCCATCGCGCCGTATCCCCGCAGCTCGTTGGGATGGCTCTTGGCCAACACCGTTTCCAATTCCTCAATCGGCGCCGAGCGCAACGTCCGCACATCATGGGTATTCAGCGTGATATCGAGCAAGGGTGCATATGCAACGAGGCGATCGACCCAGTCGCCGATCGCGGCTGCGAGTTGCTGCGCTGGCGCGAGGCATTGGCCCAACAGCGCCGCGCGTCCGGCGCTGGAGAGATGGATCGTCTGCATAGTTGGGGAACTCATGACATTCATACGCTCCTCCACCGCGGTCGGCGCGATCCGACGATTCGACAAACGTCGCCTAGATTCCACCGGCTTTCCGCTGCTCCCAGAACGCCGCGCTGCCCGCGCGCAGGTGCGCCCGTGCCGCCTCCATATCTTCCCAGCCGATCGGCTCCATACGAGTGCCATCAAGGTCTTTGTAGACCGTGAAGAAATGCTCGACCTCCTTGAGATAGTGCGCCGGGAGGTCGGTGTACTGCTGGTAGCCGGCGAAAAATGGGTCGTCGCTCAGGACCGCCAACACTTTATCGTCGTGGGTGCCGCCATCAAGCATCAGAAACAGTCCGAGCGGTCGTGCCTCAATGATACAGCCGGGAAACGTCGGCAGGTTGGTCATCACCAGCACATTGATCGGATCGCCATCCGTATCCAGGGTTTGCGGCACCAGGCCATAATCGCCGGGGTAGCGCGCGGCGGTCGCCAGCACGCGATCAAGTTTGATTGCGCCGGTCGGACGGTGGAACTTATATTTGTTGCGCCCGCCTTGCGCGACCTCAACAACGACGACCAGCGAGTCGGGAAACTGTGGACCGGGATCAAGATCAAGCCAGAGATTCATGGTGTACTCCAGATGACAAAAGCCTCTGATTCATCAACAGCCACCTGAATAGCGAAACATCGATCTTCGATTACCACACCTCCGGCAACTCTGCATCGCCGAACACCGTATGCCAGAGCGTTGTGTGAGGCCGCGTTGTATCGAAGACCACAGCGTGCAGGCGTTCGGTCGACTGGCCAGCATTGACACAGATTGTCCGTCCGATCTGGTCAGCGTAACTGCCGCTGACGGTGGGTGACTCGTGGATGTGACCGTGCAGCGTCAGCGGTGGCTGGTGCTGCTCGATGAACGCGCGAACCGCCCGGCTGCCGACCGCCCTGCCGTCGCCGAGCCGGTCGAGCGTGGTGGCATGGGGCGGGCTGTGGAGCACATAAATCGTCCGCGCAGGCTCGCTCTGCACGGCAAGGATGGCGATCTCATCAGCAAAAGTCGGGAGTGCTTGCAGGTCCGCCAGCGTTACCGGTCGCAACAGGCCGTATGCGCTACGAAAGCCGCCGCCCGCCGGAAATGGCGGCTCGGCGTCGATGCCCTCCAGGCGATCCCAGTCCTTCGCTTGAAACGGCGTGATCGGGACTAGACTGGAGCCCGCGAGCCACAGTCCGCCATTGATCCGCCATGCGTGGTGGTGGAGCAGATAGACAAGCTGCGCCTCGGCCAGGTCGACCAGCAGGTCGGCGGTCGACGCCCAATCCTCATTACCAAGCAACGCGTAGACCGTGAGGGCGCGGAAATGTGTGTGAATACGCCGCAGCCACGGCCCAAAAACGGTATGGACAAATTCGCGCTGGAGGGTCAACCCCCGCGCCGGCTCGTGGCTGTTGGGAAAGAGATCGCCCCCCAGAATGATCGCCCGTGCGCCCCGCTCGGCTGCGAGATGCACCACCTGCGTATAGTGGTCGCGATTCCCATGCACGTCAGAAGTATACACGACTCGCATTGCTTACCCTTCATAGAAATGGCGGGTAGTATTCTCCGAAAGCAGCGACTGCATCGCCTGAACCAGGGCGATCAATTCGGCGATACCCGCGTCCAAGGATGGAGCCACAGCGGGATCGAGCGGGCCATAGCGTCCCAGCTTGGCCGGGCGCGCGTCTTCCAGTTCTTGCCAACTGGATGCCAGCAGCGCGACCAGCGTGCGTCTGGCCGAGCGCGGCTCGGCGCCCAGGTGAAATTCGGCAGCCAGGCGCACAATCTGCGCACGAAGCATCACCAGGTGACCGCGCAGCGCCGGCTGGATGGTTTCCGGAATATCCTGTTCGGTGTGGTGCAGCGCGCCACGCTCCCCACTATCGGCCAGCAGGTGTTCGATCTGGTCGCAGCGCTCTTCGAGCATGCGCAGCGTGGTGGTGAGTGAGAGCGCCTGAGCTTGATTCAATGGCATACCGCGCCTCTTTAAAGACACAAAAAAGCCTCTACGGTGCCACCTCGTGCG
>WNFZ01006882.1_pt1 | contig 25801 bp, 18 predicted proteins | sample 5400081 | NCBI WGS metagenome assembly WNFZ01 (sample SAMN13153365, study PRJNA577476) | soil metagenome | isolation source: 80 cm soil or saprolite under grassland replicate 1 | place: USA:California | collected 2016-06-15 | reverse complement strand
CTTTGTTTGGGGCGCTGGATTACCTGACTTCCTACCCTTACGGCTGCACTGAGCAAACAATGTCGAGTTTTCTTCCCAATGTGATCGTCACCCAGGCGTTGAAGGACGTTAAGTCGTCATCAATTCGAAACGCAAACGATCTTCCCAAGAAAGTTCAAAAGGGTTTGGATCGACTTTACGCCTACCAGCACAACGACGGTGGTTGGGGCTGGTGGAAAGACGATCAGAGTGACCCATTCATGACCGCCTACGTCGTCAACGGACTGACGCTGGCGAAACACAATGGCTTTCAACCCGACGACAGCCGCATCGCCAGCGGGCGCGAGAAGTTGAAACAAATGCTTGATTCCGGCACAACTGAGGCCGGAACGCAGATCGACCTGGAAACACGCGCCTTCATGGTTTATTCGCTCGAGGAGAGCGGTGGCGCTGACAGCCGGCAGGTGGAAAAAATCATTAGCGAACGGGGTAACCTGCAACCGTATGGCCGAGCACTACTGGCGTTAACTTTGAAACAGCGCAAGGACGATAAGCGCGCCCGTGATGTTGCTGCTGAGATCGAACGCGCCGCAAGCGCAGATGATTTCTCCGCTCACTGGGAGTCACACCGCAAAGCAATGCTCGACTTTGCCGAATCAAACGACACGGAAGCTACGGCGCTCTCGTTAAAGGCGCTCGCTCGCATTAAGCCTGACAGCGCACTGCTGCCGCGGGTGGCGCGCTGGCTGGTTTCGAGTCGCGGCCATAGTTTTTACTGGGACTCGACCAAGGACACTGCTTTCGCCATCTTCGGACTCATCGACTACCTAAAGGTAAGCCGGGAACTCTCGCCCGATTACGACCTGGAAGTCTACCTGAACGGCGAAAACGTGCTTACTCAGCACGTTTCTTCCGCAGCCGCTTCGCAAACATTCTCTATCAACCGCAAGGCTGCAGATGTGGCCGCCACAAATGAAATCCGCGTGGTCAAGCGTGGGAAAGGCATGATCTATTTCTCGTCATCACTTGATTATTACACCGGCGAAGAAGATGTCGCGGCGCGAGGCTCCGCGAATCTCAATCTCACCCGCGAATATATGCGGCTCAAGGTAGTCGAGGATAGTTACAAACTGAAGTGGAAGACTGAGCCGTTGAGCGGGGAGATTCATTCGGGCGACGTGCTTGTCGTCAGACTCAAACTAAACGGCGCGAAGGCGCGTCACTTGCTGATCGAAGATCCGATTCCGGCCGGAGCAGAACAAGTCGAGAGCGTCGGAAACCTAAATCTCGATTACACCTCTGGTCGTGACTGGTCCGACTGGTACAGCTCCCGCGAGTTTCGCGATAACCGGACAGTCTTTTTCCTGGACTACTTTGATGGCGGCATAACCCTGCAATATGCGATGCGGGTCCAGGTCCCGGGACAGTTTCGTGTCGCGCCGGCGCGCGCTGAATTGATGTACAGTCCGACGACGCAGTCAAACACTGCCAGCGGTAAGCTTGCTTTCCTGGAGAGGAAATAGGAGGGATGCGTTCCCAGTACGACTTTCGTTTGATGGCAGATTTTGTCCGCTGGAGCTTTCCTCCTGATGGTTGTCAGGCCGACAAGTCCAGCTCCGAGACGAATCGATGTTCCAGAGGTACAACCGATGCTGACTGACACATTTCATTCAATCGTCACCGCTGCACGCAAGGTGTTTACAAACTGGCGAGCGATGTTACTACTCGCAACTGTTTACGCTTTGCTGCTGGCAGCTCTCTACTTCTTTCTGGCGGTAAGGGAGGCTAGTTTTGTGCAAGTGATACTCACCTTCACGCTGGCAATTGCAGCACCGTTGCTTTTCTTCGTGCTTCAAAGCATGGTCGCCGGCCAAACGGAGGAAGTGAGCGCAGGTCTTTTGCTGAGAAGATCGCTCGCCAGTTTCTGGAAAGTGATCTTGATCAGTTTGCCGCTCATCGTGTTGGCAATTCTCATCGCATATCTCTTGGCAAGAGCGCAAAACCGCTTTGGAGCAACCGTTAACAATCCCGATCTTCCTCATCCATTAGCGGAGACGGCGAACGCGCAGCGCCCTACCCGACCAATTAACTGGAAGGTCGCACTACTCTCGACTGTGCGCTACCTGGCCTTCGGCCTCGTTTTGCCTCTGATGGCAATTCACTTATGGCTCGCGACCGTAAATGAAGGTTTGGCTTCTGCGGTGAGAAAACTGGGAACGCACCTGGCGCGAGCGTTCGCGCCCCAGTCGGTGCTCATTTACATAGCCGGTTTTCTCGTCTTCGGAGTCGCTCCCTATTTGCTGCTTTTCAAAACCACACAAACTAAGCACGCGTGGCTGGAGCTTCTGTTGCTTGTCGCGCGACTCCTGGTGGTGTTTGCCCTGACGTTGTTTGGCTGGGCCATAACTGTGCGTGCCCTCGCACAATCTTCAACAACCCCACTGCCTGATCGAGCCAACGAGACAGCCTGATGCACACGCGGCGCTCATTAACGCCCGGGGTCGCGGGCATCTTGTCCGATGATGCTGGGAGGGCAGACATTTTGTCTGCTGACTCTGCCGGCGCAGGCGGCCTGTCCCGATTAATTAGTGTTTCCGCAAGAGGTTTGCAACGAGGGCTGCGATCGGACTACTGGGTAGATTCCAGACGGCTACGTCCTTTTGTCGCCGTCGTCATCTGCTTCTTGATTATTGCTTCGGTAGCTGTCATCAAAGGCAAGCGCTACTTCAGTCTCGTGGGTTCTTCGGCGGAGGCCATTAATGCCGACACTCTCGATCGGAGTCTGCAACGTGTCGCAACTCTCGCGCTTGGCGATCGCCGCGGCGCTGTCATCGTTATGGATCCGCAAACGGGCCGCATCCGCGCGGTGGTCAATCCGGAACTTGCCTTCGAAGAAAACCTGCCTCCTGGCTCCACGATAAAGCCATTCACTGCATTGGCCGCACTAAAGTCTGGCGTGATTGACGAAGATTCGCGCACGTCATGCGGGGAAAAATATGCCCACGAAGAATTTCACACTACCTGTTCTCACCCGCGCGACTTACCTCCTTTGAATCCAACGGACGCAATTGCTTATTCGTGCAACTACTATTTCGGCAAAGTGGGCGAGCAGCTGGAGGAGACCGCCTTCAATTCAACGCTGAACGAATTCGGCTTTGGCAGGCCGAGCGGGATTAATGCGGATCGCGAAGCGCAAGGCGCACTGCGACGCACTGAGTGGCACCCGCAGAACGCGATCGGCGAGGGCGATTACCTGCGCGCGACTCCAATCCAACTCATCGATGCATATTCAGCGATGGTGAATGGCGGTCGCCTTTTCAAACCAAGGATTGCTCCAACAGCGCATTTTGTTCCCGAGCTTCGCGCGCGTCTTATGATCAAGGATGAACACCGAAGCCTAATTCTTAAAGGAATGCGCGGGGTGGTTCGGTATGGCACTGCCGAAACTGCCAACCTCTACTCGCTGCCAATTTATGTCTTCGGCAAGACCGGCACGGCTACCGAGATTAACGGTTATCGTACGCAGGGCTGGTTTGTCGGTTTTGCTTCCGAGCCGAAGGAAACCACGATCGACGAATCGGATTTCGCGCCGGAAAGAGTAAAGCTCGCTGTACTGGTTTTCCTGGCGAAGGCTCACGGCTCTGAAGCCGCCGAAGTCGCGCGGCCCATCTTCGAGGACTACGCTCATATTGCCGGGAAACACGGTCAAGGGGATGCTGAGACGCAGAGCAGCGAGGGAGGCGAGGAGGATGGGCAGGGAACCGTGACTACCGTAGGTCGGGTCGCCGAGTCGCCGAGTCTTCCTCTCTCCGCGTCTGTCGTTCGCATTCATCTTGTTCGCGAAAATATCACGCGCACAATGCCGCTCGAAGACTACGTGCGCGGCGTGGTAGCGGCTGAGAGCAGCATGGAAAGCGAGCCTGAAGCATTGAAAGCCCTGGCCATTGCCAGTCGCACATATGTCCTTAAGAACCTGGGCCGGCACGCCGCTGAGGGATACGACTTCTGCACCACAACTCACTGTCAACGATACCGTGATGCTTATTCGGGAGCGCCCACGGTGTCATCCGCCATCGTCGAGGCTGTGGAAAGGACTAAAGGTGAAGTGTTGCGCGACAGCAATGATCAACTTGCTGAGTCCTATTTCAGTGCCTCATGCGGCGGTGCGACTGCGAACCTATCAACATTGTGGGGTGGCAACGCGCCGACCTACCTGAGAGGCATACGCGATGAGTATTGCGCAAGCGAGCCGCACCATAGTTGGACCGACGTCATTTCGCATGTGCAAATGCTCAAGGCGCTCAACACCGATCCACGTACAAACGTCGGCGAACGGCTTATTGACGTGAGAGTGTTACGCACAGACTCGAGTGGCCGGGCCGAGTTGATTAGCGTCGAAGGTAATCGCCGAATCACCGTTAAAGGATGGGACTTCAAAATTATCGTTGGCCGCGCACTGCGATGGAACCTGCTCAAGAGCTCACGTTTTGAGATTTCGCGTTCGGGTACGAATTTCGTGTTTCGCGGTAGCGGCTTTGGCCACGGTCTGGGGCTTTGTCAGGAAGGCGCACACGTCATGGCGGCGCGCGGCGCGAGTTACCGGCAAATCCTTGCGAAGTACTTTCCCTCTACCCACGTCACCAGTGAAAGTCGTTCATTGGCCGACTTGATGTGGAACGCGGAGCACTTCGAACGAGCGCGAGGGCTCTCTGAAATTCAACCTGAGGCCATTAACATCATTCCTACCTCTGCCTCGTTTCCTCAAAGAGCCAGAGCGATTCGTCACACGCTCTCCAGTGAAGACTTCCGTATCAGTTACCCAAACACTATCAGCAAACGTGAGATTGAAGGATTGCTACGCTTGCTTCAATCGAGTCGTGGACTTTTAATTGCGCGCGTCACCGCTGCCGGAATTACGACTCAGTTCCCTGCCCTCGAAATCGTCATTAACGAAACGACTGGCGATTTCGTCGGTCGAACACGACAACCGGCCTGGGCAGCTGCTGCCACCAGGGGAAATCGAATCGAACTCCAGCCGCTCGAAACGCTCAAACGGCGTCGAATTCTCGAAACAACTTTGCGCCACGAACTTGTACATACCCTTGTCGACATTCTTGGTCGCGGCCGCGCGCCGCGCTGGCTTGCGGAAGGCCTGGCATTGTATCTGGCAGGCGAGGGACGCCTGGTCGCGCGCTACCAGCCCGCAGAGCGTCTGACCACAGACGAAATTGAGAGGCTACTTAGCGAAAGCAACACCGCAAGATCCGCAAACGAAATGCGGGCCGCTTACGCAGCTGCCTACAGCGAAGTCAAACGCCTGGTCGACAGCGAAGGCGAAGCAAATGTCTGGCGGCGAGTGGCAAGATAAGCCGAAGTTGAAAGTGCAACCTTGGATTGCTCATTCGCAAAACGGCAAACTAAAGCTTGTGCCTTAACTGCAAGCGAAAGTTCTTGATTTTGCCGGTAGATTGACACACGATCCAACATGACTTGTAACCGGGCTCTTTGCCGCAGGCTATCTTAGGCTCTCAGATGCAGAAACATAAAATTAGTCAACGTCTAATCGGTCTAACCGTCGCCATCGTCCTCATGGCCTCGCCGCTTGTTGCGCAACAGAGACGCAACGTCGCGCCGCGGAAGCCTGCAGCGACAGCTGCCCCCGAACCGGTCCCTACATTTGACACTCTCCTTTCCGCCGATACTTACAAAGTCTATTGCGAGATCAGGGGCGTCGGCGGATTAATCCGTTCTCCAGCGGTCACCGACTTGCTCGATCCGCTGTTGAAACTCGGCGGTCCACCAGATGAGTTTAAAACGGTCGTGAAATGGCTTAACGCGCATGCGGACCTACTCGCAGGTTCCCGCATGCTGGTAGCAGGTTGGCCCTCGAGGCCCAACCTTCCAAAGATTCTGGTTGCCGTCGAGTTTTCTTCCCCTGAAGAGGCGAAGAAGTTTTACCCGGAATTGCGTGGCTTTCTTCCGACGCTTTTACCGACACCAACGCCTACAGCTACACCAACCCCGGCTGCTGCGCCGAGATCAACATCCGCTGCTTCCGCTGGTCCCCACAATAGCCAAAGCAAAACTACCGATCCGAAAATCGTTTCTCCGATAATGGTGGGAGAGGTAACGACCGCTTCAGAACACGAAAATGCGCCAACGCCCCCGCCTTATGAAATAAAACAAGCAGGCACGCTTATTTTAATTAGCGACACAGCCTTCAAATTTCGCAATCTAAGACCGCAAGCCAGTAAACCGCTCGAAGAGGATCAGAACTTCACGCTGGCGCGGAATCGCTTTGCCTCTGAGTCCGTCTTTCTCTACGTCGACGTGGCGTCTATTGAGAGAGAGGAAAAGGAACGACGGAAAGAATGGGAGGAGGTAGAACGAAAACGAATTGAAAGCGAGGCCGCCAATCCTCCCAAAGTAGAAGTGCCGGCGGACAATGTGGAATCGGAGATGGTGCAGCCCACAATCGCCGGGCCGCCGGCGCCGCCCGAGCCGGAACATCTCCCCTCGCCGGAACCAACACCAATGGGAACTGCATCCGATGCGCAGTCGAGCAATACCACACTTTCGGGCGGACCTCAGCCCAGCGCTGATGTAGTGAGTCCAATGATGTTTTCGTTTTATGGCGCACTGTTCGGTGGCCAGAGCAAGTGGCCGGACGCTGTCAGCGCGGCGGTGGTCTTTGAAGGCGATGCCTATATTCTTCGCACTTTGATAGTCAACAGCACCGAAAGTGGGAGCAATGCGATACCTTTTGTTCCGCAATTCGTTTCCGGGCCGGCACTGGTTCCGGAGTCGCCTAACATTTTTCCCGCCGATGCGGATCTGTTCGTTAGTGTGTCGCTCGATTATCCGCAGATCTACGAAGGAATGTTGAAAGCGATTGCGAGGGCCGGCGAGCAACCGCGAAAATATACAAGCCAGCCCATTAAAGATAATCAGCCTATAGAATCACCTTTTGCAATTTATGAAAACAAACTCGGTTTAAAAATCAAGGAGGATTTACTACCGCTGCTGGGAAATGAGTTGGCTCTGGCCCTGCTAAAAAAGTCGCCTGGTGCAAATACAATTGCAATCGACTCAGCCACAGAAAAACCCAACCCAGATAACAATGACCAGAAGACCACACGAACGGCGGAGCCCACTCCAGTCGTCGCTGTCTCAGTCAAGGATAGGGAAGCTGTTGGACGCTTGATACCAAAGATTATCGAATCATTTGGATTCAAAGGCGCTAATCTCCTTGCTCAAACTGAGAAACGCGATGGAACCGAAATCACCTCTTACGCGAATATCTTTTCCTACGCGTTCGTCGGCGATTTTCTGGTAGTGTCGCCCGATCCTGCCGCGACGCGAAGCGTAGTAGAGGCCTATTTGAATCACCAGACTCTCTCCTCCGCCAGCCACTTCCGAAACTTCACCCGTTGGCAACCACGACAACTGCTTGGCCAGGTTTATGTCGCACCAGACCTGGTCCAACGATATACGTCTGGAGCGGGAGCTGGCATGCCGGCCAACGACAAGTTGGGCGACTCTTTGTCGCGAGTGAACCCGGTGATCGATCCTCTCACCTATGCGCTTTCCAACGATGGCCAGGGTCCGCTTCACGAACTTCACGTGCCAAAGAATCTGCTCCAGGTGGTAATCGCTGGACTGACAAACCAGGCTGCCGAAGCGCCTCTTCAAAGCAACGAAGCGGTAGCGCGAAGCGCGCTGCACTCAGTAGCCGGCGCCGAGGCCTCGTTCCAGGCTGACAAAGGCAACGGACACTATGGCACGCTCGATGAATTGCTGGCCGAAGGTCTCCTCAGCAAGGAGTTAATTCAAAGATACGGCTACACAATTGAATTGACGGTCTCAGGGAGCAAATTCGAGGCGATCGCGATTCCGGCCGAGTATGGCAAGTCGGGAAGATTGTCTTACTTCATCGATGAAAGCGGCGTGCTGCGGGCCGGCGATCATGGCGGCGGCGCCGCAACAGTTGCAGACCAACCAATCAGATAATTCGTCACTGCGAAAGGTAACGAAAGAGCCGCTGATAAACGCGGATGCCACAGATTGGAATTGCTTTGATTTTAATTCGAGCCATCGCGTTCATCTGCGGCTTCTTCGCCTTCTATAAATTATCTATCTCGACCGGTTCGACCGGCTCCGCGAGTTCAAATCCCAATACCCGCGAATAGAAATAGAGCTCAGCATCAAGCGCGCGTTTTATGTTCTTCGCCTGGCGAAACCCGTGCTGCTCGCCTTCGAAAGGGAGGTAAGCAACGGGAATCCCTTTTGCTCGCAACGCGTCAACCATCGTTCCCGCCTGGTTTGGCGGTACGACCTTATCCTCCAGTCCCTGAAAGAAGATTACTGGACACGACAACCGCTCCGTAAAGTTGATAGGGGAACGCTCAAGATAAACATCTCGCTTCTCAGGGTAAGCGCCCATAAATTCGTCCAGATACCGCGATTCAAACTTGTGAGTCTCTTTAGCGAGAGCTTCGGCGTCGCTGACGCCGTAATGGCTCGCACCGGCGTTGAAGATATCGCGAAAAGTCAGCGCGCAAAGAGTGGTGTAGCCGCCCGCGCTGCCGCCGGTGATCATCAAACGATCTGCATCAACCTGCCCCTGACCAACCAGATAGCGCGCGCCGTTGGCACAGTCGTCAACATCAACGATGCCCCACTTGTCCTTTAGTCTCTCGCGATAAGCGCGACCAAACCCGGTGCTCCCTCCATAGTTGACATCCAGCACCGCTATGCCTCGGCTCGTCCAGTATTGGATAGCAAGACTTAATGCGCTGGTCGCCATGGCCGTTGGTCCACCGTGACTCTCGACCAGCAGCGGCGGTCGCTCACCGGCGGGTGCGCGGTAATCGGGATTTTTTGGCGGGTAAAAAAATCCGTAGGCTGTCACTCCCTGCTCGGTGGGAAACTCTACTACGCGCGGCGTTGAGAGATATGCTTCATCAATCTCGAGATTGTTGGAACGGCGCAGCATCTCGAACGTCCTCATTTCCAAATCAAGTCGTACAATCGATGCCGCTTCAATGGGCGATCCGGCGCGCATCACTGCGTAACCTGGAGACGCTCGGACAAACCTTATGTCGGTGTACGGAGAATCAATTGGTTCAAATTTCTTCGCTCGCGTGTCGAGTAGCGCAAGCCGGGAGATGCCGCTCGCGATGTATGTACAAACGATTCTGTCTGCCGATTCGAAGGCATAAGTTGACATACCAAATCCCCATTGTGGCATGCCAAACTCGGCTTCCAGTTCGCACAGCGGTTTAATATTCCCGTTTGCACCTAGCCGGTAAAGGTTCCACCAACCGCTGCGGTCAGAAACAAAATAGAGGGTGCCATCCGGCGACCATTCGGGTTGAAATATCGACTCCTGAGCGCCGCCGGCAACGCACTCTCTGACCTCCAATGAACCATTAGGACCGAATCGGCCGACCCAGAGTTCGCAGCCATCCCAGGGCATATTGGGATGCTTCCAGGTAAGCCATGCCAGCCTGGAGCCATCCGGGCTTACACGCGGCGACGAATAGAAGTCGTTTCCAGATACCAACACCTCGCATGGATTCTCGTCGTCCCCGAGTTTGCCCTCCAGGTTGATAGCCACCAGTGTGTTCACCGCTTCCCGGTATGCGACGGTGTGATCTTCCCGCACGCAAATCAAACGCCCGCGCGTTTTGTCAATCACAGGGTCGGCATAGCGTAGATCGGCGACGGGTGTAATCGCCTTTGGCGCCGCTTCCCGTCGTGACACATACAGGCGCTGATCGGAAAAGTTTGAAAAGTAAACTACGCCATCGCGCACTGTGTAATCGCCCCCGCCATACTCATGCACACGAGTTCGGGCGTTAAAGGGTGGCGGAGTCACATCGCTAAGGACTCCAAGCTCGTCCCGTTTCACAATCACGCTTCGGCCACCTTCGGTCGGACGCATTTCCACCCAGTAGATCTCGCCGCCATCAATCAACGGCTGCGAAAGTCCTATGGCACCGGCAACGATCGAGTCGGAGGTTATGGGCGATTTCCATGAACCATAGGGCGCGATACTTGGTTGCGACATAAAGGAATATTCTCCAATTTACCTGCTTCTTTGGAACTTTAGAGCTAAGTTTTGCTTTCTACGGAACCGGCAGACCACCTCATACGAATGCCAGGTGGGTTACGGCGTCGTGAAGTGATTGCAAGATTACTGCAACCATCGCTCGATTGGCCCGGCTTAATATCCCGCATCGTTAATTCTCCATGGGAGAACTGAGATAAAGGCAAGGGCGCCGGTCTTGGGGGAGGTCGGCGCCCAGAGTCTTTTTTGGGCTGGCGATTACTTTCTGACCTCTACACGCTTCACTCCCTGTTGCTCCTTCCGAATAATTATTTCAGTGTTTTGCGATCCGGCGCCAACCTTTAAAGTCACCGTGTACTCTCCAGGCGGAACCCAGGCAAGCGCATCGCGCTCCGAAAGCGTTTCAACCCCGGCTCGCTTCGCTTCCTCGTCGGTTACCTTCTCTGCCCGCTTAAGATCCCAAACAACCCGGTGTATGCCCGCCGTACCCGGGCCATTGAGTGATCGAATCGTCTTACCGCTTTTGTCCCTGATAGTTAGGGTCACGTCCTGGTGCGCGTTTTCACGCAGATAGTAAGTGATGGTCGTTCCGTAGGGAGGATTCTCGGCGCGGAAAAACATGTCGCCATTCAACTCTTCAATCGTCGCCCCATAGGTGTAACGAGTCTTGAAGAGGGTGCCCGGCTTCACCTCGAAGAGATGCGCCGGCTGCTCCAGTAGTGGCGCACTCAGCTGTTCAAGGGGTGCGATGTCAATAATCCAGATGGCGCGCCCAAATGTTCCCACGACAAGATCATGCTCTCTTGCCTGAATCGCCATCGCGCGCACAGCCACCGTGGGCAGGTTATTCTTTAACTCCACCCAATGCCGGCCTCGATCAATTGTCAGGTAAACTCCAAACTCCGTGCCCACAAACAACAGATTTGGGTTAACCGGATCTTCGCGGATCACGTAACTCGATCCACCGTGCGGCAGATCCCCGGCGATGTCGGTCCAGGTCTTGCCGTAATCGTTTGTCACGTAAAGGTAAGGCTTGTGGTCTTCGCGCGTGTGGGCGTCGTAGGCCACGTAGGCAGTGCCTTTGTCGAAACGCGACGCTTCGATTTCCCCAACCACCGCATCAGTAGGCGCACCCGCGGGGATGTTTTCTGTGACGTTGGTCCAGGAGGAACCGCCATTGCGAGTAATGTAGATCGGCCCATCGTCCGCGCCCGTCCAGATCACTTTGCCATCAAGTGGTGATTCGGCGATCGAGAACAGCGCGCCATAACTATGATAGCCGCTGTAATCTTTCTTGCTGCCCTTCAATTCCTTGTCTTGTTGCGCGGTGAGGTCGGGACTCACGACCTCCCACTTCTCGCCGCGTTTCGTAAACTTGAATAGATAATTGCTGCCGAGGTAGAGCACCTCGCGATCGTGTTGAGAAATGATCATCGGCGGCGTCCAGTCGTAACGAAACGGATGGAGTCCTCGTTTCTTTGCTTCATCCGCGTTAGGCAAGAGTTCTTTGCGGTCCCACGTACGTAAGTCGAGCCGCGAGAAGTTGCCAAACTCCTGCACCATGTAGATTACGTTAGGATCTTCTTCGTCTGGATGGATCGACATGCCGTCGCCATTGAAACGCAGCTTGATCCAATCGTGGTTGGTTATTCCCTCATTGTCGTAGGTTTGGCTGGGGCCGAGCCAGTGGCCGGTGTCCTGCATGCCGCCGTAGACGTAATAAGGATCCTGACTATCTACTGCAACCTCGTAGAACTGACCAATTGGTAAGACCGCCTGTTGCCAGGTGGCGCCGCTATTGTAGGAAATGTTGACGCCGCCATCGCCACCGAGGATCAGATGCTGCGGATCTCGTGGATCGATCCAGATACTGTGCTCATCGTTATGGACGTGCTTTATGTTTGACTTAACCAGCGTTTTGCCGCCGTCAGTGGAAACCATCAGATCGAACACAGGCATCCAGATGCGGTTGTCGTCGCCCGGATCGACATTAATTTGATCGTAGTAGTAGCTGGTCATCGTCGGATTCATGCGCTGCCAGCTCTTGCCGCCATCTCTTGAACGAAACACGCCGCCGGTATCGATTGTTCTCTTTCCGCCGGTGACGGGTTCCCCGGTTAGGATTGCCGCGTAGACAATCTGCGAATTGTTGCGCGCTACTGCGACCGTAATCTTGCCCATTTCTTCTTTGGGCAAACCGTTCGTAAGCCTGGTCCACTTTTTGCCGCCGTCCATCGTTTTGTAGAGGCCGCTTCCCGGTCCCGACTCTGCCATATCGCCACCACCGAAACGAAAGCGTTGCCACGCCGCGGCGTAAAGCACATCGGAATTCTTTGGATCTGCCTGGAGATCGATGAAGCCGGTCGTGTCATTAATGAAGAGAACTTTGGTCCAACTTTTTCCCCCATCCACGGTCTTGAAGATTCCGCGCTCGCTATTGCGGCCCCACTCATAGCCCATCGCAGCTACGTAAACTGTATCGGGCTTCGTGGGGTGGATCACGATGGCACTGATTTGCCGGCTTTCGCCAAGGCCCATGTGCGACCAGGTCTTACCTCCGTCCAGCGACTTATAGACGCCGTCGCCCCATGAATTCGCGCGAGTGTTTGCCGGTTCACCCGTTCCCACCCAAACGAGTTTCGAATTCGCCTTGGCTATAGCGACGGCGCCAGTCGAAGCAGACGTTTGATTGTCGAAAATAGGTACCAGCGTCGTGCCGTTGTCAGTGCTTTTCCATAGACCGCCGCCTGCGGTGCAAACATAAAAAGTCTTAGGATCATTCTCATCACCAACAACCTGCCAAACGCGACCCGCCGGACTCGAAGGTCCAATCAGGCGCCACTTGAGTTCGGAGAGCAGATTCGGATTGAGTTGGGTTGAGGTTGACTGGGCCTCGGCTGTTGAGCTGATCACAAAAACTAAGAGTAGCAGGCAGAAAACAGAGCGCGGGTATCCCGAGTTTATCAGAGTCATCTGTCCTCACTTGGACTAGTACTGGAATTGCGAAGGAGCGCTGAATTCTTAACCGCAATTGATGATTCAGTCAATGAAAGATATTTGAGTAGGTATCCCGTTGATGTCGCAAGGCGCAAGGCTTATGCTTTGAGTCACCTCACTGATTTGTGACCTCTGCTTGCAAGACAATGAGTAAGCTTTCTCCTCCAGGAGTCCAGCAAAAGAAAGATTGGACGCTCACACCAAGTGCGCTTGATCGCCTTCTCACCTGGCTGGATGAAGGCAGAAATTCCGAAGGGCAAAGATACCTGGAGATGCGACGTCGGCTTGCCTCCTACTTCGACCGCAAGAACTGCAGCACACCCGATGAGCTTGCGGACGAGACCTTAAACCGCGTCGCTCGCAGACTGCAGGAAGACGCCGCGATCGAAAGTGAGATTCCGGCCAAATATTGCTATATCGTTGCCCGTTTTGTCTTCATGGAACATTTACGTGCGCAAGAGAAGGACGAAGCATTGCGCCATCAGATTCAAAAACAGCAGCAAGAAAACAATCCTGAACGCGAAATCGAAATCCAAAACGAGATAAAAGAGAAGATGCTGTATTGTCTCGAGCAATGCACGGGGAAGTTAGCGCCCTCAAATCGTGAGCTGATTCTGCGTTACTACATCGGCACGGAGCGGGTGAAGATCGAGAACCGGCGAGCGCTCGCGGAAAGTTTGGGAATGACGATGAATGCATTGAGCATCAGGGCCTGTCGCATACGCGATAAGCTTGAGGCTTGCGTAAGAACGTGTTTGGCCAGGAATGAAATACTTTTGTGAAATTCGTCTAATGATTTTGAGGCAACTTGATTTTACCCGACTGATATGAACAAACAGTTTTACACAGCCGAAACTATTGTTCAGTATCTACTCGGCTCTTTGCCTCAAGCACAGACTGAACAATTTGACGAATTGAGCGTCACAGACGACCAGTTCGCTGCGGCTTTAGGGGTTGCCGAGAAAGACCTTGTTGACGCCTACCTTCAAGGCGAACTTGCCGATGCCGAAATGGAGAGATTCAAGACCTACTACCTGGCCTCTCCTCGGCGACGTCAGCAATTAGAGTTTGCTGGCGCACTTCAGACTTTTGGTCAGAGATTCGTTGTTACTGAACCGGTCGCAAGTCAGACGGTAAGGTCCACAACCAAAGAGGAACGCTCTGGGCTGCCGGGAAAACTGCGCGCCTTTACGTCTACAAGCCTGGCCTTCCGGTGGGGTCTGGCTACCGCTTTCTTGGCACTGTTTATCGTTGGGGGTTGGCTGGTGTTGCAAAACATGCGCCTGCGACAACAAATGTCGCAAACACAAGCCAGGCGCGAGGCGCTCTCACAGCGCGAGCAGGAGTTGGAAGCGCAACTTTCAGGCGAGCGTTCCGCCAGGGAAGCCGCTGAAAAGGATCTTGCACGCGTGCGTGAAGATCTGGCGCGGCTGAGAAAGGAAAAAGAACCGGAGCAACAGCCGAGTGCTACGGCCAATCGCCCAGTCAGCGTGGCTTCGTTTATTCTCACGCCCCCGCAACGCGGCATCGCGCCAATCAAAACCGTCTCCATTCCAAAGGGGACCAGAGAGGTTTCGATGCAGTTGGAGCTTGAAGCAACCGACTATACGCTTTATCGAGTCTCGTTGAAGAACGCAAACAACCGCTCTCTCTGGACCAGCAAGACTCTGAAAGCTTTCAGCAAGGGTCAAACCAGAGCATTGAACGTTAGCTTGCCGGCCACTCTGTTGCAGCCACAAGTTTACGTCTTCGAAGTGTCGCGAGTTCGTGCGCCAGGTGCAACTGAGATAGTTAGTAGCTACTCCTTCAAAGTTAACAGACAGTAGCGTTACGCCGCCTAACGACGAAGGTGCTTGATGTCATTCCGGTTATCCAATAGGTTCCGAGCAGCTGTGCCAGTTTGCACTAGCCTGAATGCTGCTTTGTCCTGGATGTTTCTGTCGTTTGCACTCGTGGCCGAAGTCTCCGCTCAACAAATAGATCAAAACACCTTTGGTTGCAGCTTGAAGAGAGTCGCTAGCAAGAGGGTTGGACTAATACCGCTTTTTAGCTTGCTCCTATTTGCGGTCACGGTTCAAGGCAAGGCGAGCGCAGGCGAATTGATACAGAAACAACCTGCTTCAGCGGTACAAGCCACACAAGCAGTCACAACACTGGAGATGGGCAGAACGATTGCGAGCGAATTGACGGGCGGACAGAGACATAACTATCAAATCAGCCTCGCCGCAGGGCAATATGTAAGCGTGATCGTCGAACAGCGCGGGATCGACCTTGTAGTGCAGCTACTAGAAACAGATGGCAAGCTAAGCGTTGAGTACGATTCTGAAATTAGAACTCAAGGCGAAGAAAGAGTAGTACTGGTCGCAGAAACTGCTGGCGTTTATCGTCTACTCGTGAAGGCGAAGTACGAAAGACTTCCGGCGGGCAGATATGAGATTCGATGGCCTGAAGTGAGGACCGCTACCGAGAAAGATTGGTTGCTATATGAAGCGGTTAGATTAAAGTCGGACGCCGACGAGATGGTGCGCGCCGGCAAGTATGACGAAGCGCTCCCGCTGGCGGAAAAGTCGCTGGCTATTCGAGAGCAAGAGCTGGGCGCAGAACATCCTGACGTAGCCAACTCGCTTTACAGCCTTGCCGGCATCTTATCTACCCAAGGTGACTACAAGAGGGCTGAGCCGTTGTATCAACGCGCAGTGGACATCGCTGAAAAAGCTCTGGGGCAAGAGCATCCACTCCTGGCTCTCTATCTCAGCCGTTTTGCAAATCTCTATTACTACACAGGCGACTATGCGCGCGCCGAGAGGCTATATAAACTCGCGCTTCTGATTCAGGAAAAAACTCTGGGGGTCGAACACCCCGATGTTGGTTATACGCTCGACCGGCTGGCTTATGTTTACCGCACACAGGGCGACTTCACACGCGCCGAACCGCTCTTTCAGCGCTCGCTAGTTTTGGCGGAAAAGACACTTGGGGAAGATGATATCGGAGTTGGCCGTGCTCTTATTGACTTTGCCAATTTTTACCGCGAAAAAGGCGATTACGCCAAAGCCGAACCGATGTATCAACGCGGTCTACGGATTTGGGAGAAGGCTGAAGGAGCTAACCACCCGAATTACGCCGGCGCCCTTAACAATCTGGCCAACCTTTATCGCGATAAGCGTGATTACGATAAGGCTGAGCCGTTGTACCAACGCGCGTTGTCAATCAAGGAAAAGGCGCTGGGGACGAATCATCCAGACGTGGCGCGTTATCGTGAAAACCTTGCTTCACTTTATTACGCTCAGGGCGATTACCCGAAGGCGGAACGTCTCTATCTGAGCGTCCCTCGCGACTGGGGAGGAGAGCTTAGGGCCAAATAACCCGAGGCTGGGGCGGACTCTAAACCGCCTAGCCCATCTTTACTTCGCCCTCAAAGATTATGAGAAAGCTGAGTCATTGTATCAACGCGCGTTGTCCATTTATGAAACAGCATTTGGGGGAAACAATTACGTTCTTGCCGGCATTCTAACAAGCCTGGCTAAGACATCGGCGGCGGAAGGCAAGTTTACCCAGGCTGTGACCTACCTGGTGCGCGCTAACGCCATCCTTGAACATAATCTTAACCTTAATCTCGCCATTGGCTCTGAACGCCAGAAACACGCGACCTGGCTCTAACTACCGTGCTGCAACATAAAGGACGCGTGCAGGACGCGTTGTCTAACAGCCTCGCCACCTTGCGCAGTCGCTTTAGCGCAGCAGATCAGGTGCTACTGGATCAGTTGAGCAACGTCACAACTTCCCGCAGTTCGGACATGGCAGCATCAAGCTGAGTGTGCTTTTTAACAATCCGAACGATCCGGAGTAGGGCTGGACCAAGCGGCGGACAGAGCTTTAGTTCTGATGCGGTACTGGATACCTCAGACAAGGTTACCTCAAACGAAATCGGATAGGGAGTATCTAAGCTACTCGGTCATGTAGTCCAGAGGCATCGAAGTCCAACTGAAAACGTGAATATCGATCGCCGTCCCACACAAAGTCACAACCGGGCGCGGTAGCGACGGACCTCTTAGTTAAATCGTAAATGAAAAAGCATTTAGCGAAACGACGAGCTGAACCACCTACCTGCCCGCTCGTATTAACTATTTAATATTCACGATTTACGATTTACTTAAGAGATCCGGTCGCTAGGTAGCGACCGGGTCCTGGCAATCAAGTTGGACTTTACTCGTAGCGATTAGATTAGGATGAAAGCTGCTCACACAGCATTTTCGACAACGTTTAGCGCCCAACACCATTGTGTAATCACTCAAGTATGAAAGTCTCGAGGTTGGGAAGGGTGGCTTGCCCCCGCCGCGACCGGGGTTAGAATGCGGCTGAGTTTTCACTCAGTCTCTATGGCCCCCGGTTCTAACTTTGTACGGCGCCGATTTTCCTTGAGTGAAGCTACGAGAGGCTGCGCTATAATCGGGCCTCGCTTTGAGCGCTTCCCTTCCCAAGGAGAAAAACAATGGCTAATGCGCCGGCACTCTTCCGCCTGGTTCTGCAAGTTGATGATCTCGATAGAGCATCGGACTTTTATGCAAAGCTACTGGACGATCCAGGAAGAAGAATCCCGCGCGCCTCACGTCACTACATCGATTGTGGGCCAGTAATCCTGGCGTTGGTAAATGTTGCGGCAGGTGGTGAGGAAGCGAAACCGATTCCCGACTACATCTATTTCGCGGTTGCCGATCTCGAGAAAGTTTATGCGCGAGCAAGTGACTTAGGATGTCTTTCAACTGAGGACGTGCATGGCGCCAGCGCAGGCGAGATAGTGGTGCGACCATGGGGCGAACGCTCATTCTACGTAAAAGACCCATGGGACAACGGACTTTGCTTCGTGGACGATAAAACGCTCTTCACCGGCCGCTGAGAAGCAGCCAGCCGGGGAATTCCTTGCTGACCACAATAACAATCCGAAGGATGTACGACGTTCGCTGGCTGCGCTTTAGCATACGGGTAAGCACGAGCGTCGTCTGTGGCATGCTTGTAGCCGCTGTCGGCACAGCTTCTCCGTGTGCGCGATTGAAGACGCAGCCGGACGCGTGGGTCGCGGCCAGGGTGGATGAGCTCGTGCGGGCGGCTCGCGACGCTTATGAAAGCGATAAAGCAATTCCCGCTTATGAGAGAGTGCTTGACGGAATCACCGACGTGATTCGTCAATGCCGCCTAACCGAGGATAACGACTTCAGCAGCCGCTATCGCGCCTTTGTCGAGTACGTCGAAACCGTTTCTCTTGATCGTCAACAGGATCATGAGCTCGGTTTCCTCGTGCCCGATGAACAGTATTTTGCGGAGACTCGTCAGTTTGTAGAGATTCCTGAGTTTCTTCTGGAGCAAAACTTTCTGCGATCTGTCAGCCGTTATGAGACGTTGGCGCGCGCAAAATCCTTCCTGCGACAAATTAACGCAATCAGAGATCCTGCGGATCAACTCATCTTCTTCAGCTACCAATCGCGACACCTGGGTACGCCCGATAATGACGCGAGTCATCGGCGGCTCTTGATTGTGGTCCCGGGGAATGCGGCGGAGGGATTGCCGGATAAATGGGTGCAGTTTGGAGTTACGGATCCGGGAATGCGCGGGCGCGTGCGCAATGTATCAATAGTGTCGGCAGTGCCGGGCTCGACAGGGACGTTCAACGCTTACTTTAAAGACTTTTACCGCAGCTATCGGCGAGATGGTTCGATCAGCATGAAGGGACGCTGGGAGCTGGGTGAGGGCGATGATAACTGCACGCAATGTCACAAAAGCGGCATTCTCCCTATCTTCCCCGTACGCGGTTCTGTTAGTGAAACCGAGCAAGAGGCTTTGCTGGCAGTCAACAAGCGTTTTCTCAGTTACGGATCGCCGCGTTTTGGTAGTTACCTGGACGGAAGAAAACTTGGGCCAGGACTAAGCTCCGCGACTGCTGGAGATCGTAAGCAACGTTTCGGTGTGCGCTTTGACAAGACGCCGGCGGCAAATGCCATGGTCTGTTCATCCTGTCATAACGCCGAGCGTCTGGGAGCGCTAAACTGGCCAATGGATAAGATTCTGATCAGCTCGTTCATAAAGGGAGGCCAAATGCCCATAGGCCATCAATTAAAAGTTTCAGATCGGCGCGACCTCTATGCAAAACTGATCCAGGAGTATTTCGCAATTGACGAAGACAATCCCGGCATTCTGAAGTCGTGGTTGCTGGGGCGATAAGCGATGACCAGGAATCGTATGGAAGCATTTAGCGACGGGGTGATTGCCATTATCATCACCATCATGGTGCTGGAATTGAAAGTGCCCCGCGCAGCCGATCTCACGGCGCTCGCGCCACTGCTTCCTGTATTTTTGAGTTACGTACTCAGCTTCGTCTTTCTGGGCATCTACTGGAACAATCATCATCACCTGTTGCATGCGGTGGAACACGTTGACGGCCGCATCCTATGGGCAAATCTGCACCTGCTGTTCTGGCTATCATTGACGCCATTTGTAACCGCCTGGATGGGCGAGAACCATTTTGCCCGCGGACCGGTGGCTCTCTATGGAACGGTATTGTTGTTTGCGGCGGTCGCTTATTTCATACTTGTGCGCGCGCTCCTCTCTCGCCACGGGCCTGATTCCGTTTTAGCGACTGCACTGGGCGGAGATTTCAAAGGTAAGATATCAATGGTCATCTATCTGGTGGCCATTCCGCTCGCTTTTGTTAAGTGGTGGCTCGCTTGCGCTTTGTACGTGCTGGTGTCGATCATGTGGCTGGTTCCTGATCGGCGCATCGAAAAGACTTTGACTGAATAAAAACAAAACATCGACGAAAAAGCAAAAGTTCAACTCCAACTCAAATCAGAACCGCGAGCCGTAGCGCTTGAGTTGAAACGCTAAAGAGCCTGCGTGAGCAAGACTCTGGCGTCGTGGGTCGACAAATACGGAACCGGGATCGATGTAGCGACCGGGTCCTGGCAAGCAAGTTGGACTTTACTCGTAGCGATTAGATTAGGAACAAACTCGGTTCGGTTATCCAAGTTGATCTTGAGACCCATTCGCTACCGGGGCTGTTTGAAAACTAAAAGTTGATCAGCATCGAAAGAAGAGCGGGGGCAAGCCACCTTCCCGACCTCGAGACTTTCAAACTTGCTATTGTGTAATCACTCAAGTATGAAAGTCTCGAGGTTGGGAAGGGTGGCTTAGGCACCCCAGCGCGGCTGCCGCGCTGGGGACCCCGCTTGCCCCCGCCGCGACCGGGGTTAGAATGCGGCTGAGTTTTCACACAGTCTCAGTAGCGACCGGATTCAACCTCCGCTATACAGACCGTTCAATGCGCGCGCGGCCGCATTAAGCACCGACTTCGGCAACGAGGATCGGCAAATACGGAGCCGGAAGCACTGGCGACCGAATGCTCTGTCCGATATAGACCACCGCATCAAAGCGCCGATATCGTGACGACTCGTCGCGGATCGGGCATCCGGTCGCTATCAGCGACCGGGTGGGACCGGCTCAAAACTTCAGCCCGAGAGGCAGATTGGATCCGTCACGACCGCTCCCGGTTTCTGATAAAGATTCTTGAAACTTGACAGCGATCAGTGGCATTCTCTCCCGGCTAACTCCAACTTGACTCAACAACCGAATGTCTTTTGTTCTTCACCTTTGATGAAAGGAACGTCCCCTATGAAATCAAAGATAAGGATCACACTGTTTCTGGTGAGTATTATGCTGTCGCTGATGGCAAGCGATGGGGTGCCTCGCGCTGCCGCTGTGACCCTGAACATCAAAATCCCGAACCCTGTGCTTTACTTGACCGGAACGGAAGCTTATTCAACAGGTGGCAAGAATTGGATTCGCTATAAGTTTGACGTGCTTAACAAGGCAGATTTTCCGCCGGAACTTTTTGCAGCCGCGCCCGCTTTACCGCCTTGCGGCGCAAACACAAAGGCCTCGCGCACCTGGGTGGACTTCTACGATCAAAGCGGAAAACGGCTCTACGGATTTTGCGCTCTGGGCAAGCCGGCGGACCTTGGCAGTATCTGGTTTGCCCTGGAGGACGATGTGATTCCGCCGAGCTGGATCTATATCGAGATGACGGATCGGCAAACAAATACGAAATACAAATCCAACCTCGCGGAAACAACTCTTTAATTCGGGGTCGCTGCAAACTTTTTCAGGATGGGATGGCTTTTCGCTTTGCAGTGACCCCAGGATCGTTGTGATGTTGGTCCAGGCCCGATTTGATCGCCTGGCGAGAGAAAGTTTAAGTCGGCGTTGCAGTTCCCCTGTCCCTTCTAAACGTTGTCACCAAAAAGCTAGCGAATCTCGAGATCAGCGACCAACGGCAAATGGTCCGAGGCAAGCGTGCTCACAATCCAGGCTTTCTTCGCTCGTATGGGATCCGCCCGGCGCGTGAACACGTAATCGATTCGCTTTACAGGCTTGTCTGAGGGATAACTCAATCCTTGACCTTTTGTGCGAGTGCGCATCCACGTGTCTTCAAATCTGGTTAGCATTAACTTATAAGCGTTGCCGGTTGGCTCGTCGTTGAAATCGCCAACCACGATTAGCGGAAATGTTTTCGTGGAGAGAAACTCGAGCAGTTGTTCGGCCTCAAAAACTCTGCCGTCTTCGTATTGATAGTCGAGGTGCGTAGTAACGAAGTTGATTGTTGCCCCGGCGATATTTACTTCTACGCGAATCATGCCGCGTCGTTCTGCCTCGCGCTTGTTTTCATACTTTCGATGATCGATCGTGCCGATCGGAAAGCGTGAGAGGACCGCAACGCCGTATTGCCCACCCTGGTAGTCAAGGTTGTGGGCAAAGGCATAGTTCATGGATGTGAGCTTTGCCAGTTCAGCGATCTCATCCCTGCCTTCGGTGCGTTCGACTCCTCGATCGACCTCCTGCAATCCAACCAAATCGGGATGTTGATCATTGATCACGTCGGCGATACGTTGCAGATCGAGTTTCTTATCCATACCCACGCCGACATGTATGTTGTAAGTCATCACGCGTAGCGTTGTCTTCCCAGGATGTGGGAAGGCAGGCAAATGCGCTACGGGAACAACAAACACAAGCGTTCCCAGTAGCGCGAGCAGACAAAAGCTGGGCGATGTGCGACGGCTGATCATCCGGCGATTACTCCGCACTTTCGGGATTGATTGTTTCGGCGGCTTGAAATCCAATCCGGCTATGCGTGCCGTCGCAAAAAGGTTTATTCGACGAAGCGCCACAGCGGCAAAGCGCAATGCGCGGCTTATCAACAGTAATCCTGTTTCCCTCCGTGTCGAAGAGTTCAACTGGACCTTCGATGACGTACGGGCCATTTTTCGACGGACGAATTGTTACATCTGCCATGCTAGCCTCCCTCAGGTTCTGCTTTGTGAAACTGCGCGGCGCATTCTAACATGGCCTCAAGTTTCAAGTTTCGAGTTCCAGGTTTCGAGTTTCACGTTCTTAGTTCCTGGCGGCTATCGCTAACTCCGGATTTCTGGGTGACCAGATTGAATTCGAAAAGTGAAACTCGAAACTCGAAACTAATCATGCCTTTCCCCAACATGCTCATGATGATCGCAGCGGCATTCGCTGCGGGCGTGATTAATTCCATTGCCGGCGGCGGCACGCTGATTACATTTCCGGTGCTCATTTGGCTCGGCCTCGACCCCAAAGTTGCCAACGCTACCAGCACCGTTGCTCTCTGGCCCGGACTATTTGGCGGATTGTTTGGTTATCGACGTGAGCTGGAAAACAGTTCGGCGATTCTTTGGCGCCTTGGAATCACTAGCGTCATCGGCGGCGCCCTGGGAGCCTGGCTGCTGATCTGGACTCCATCGCCGATCTTTGCGCAGTTAGTTCCCTTCCTGATTCTTTTTGCGACCATCCTCTTCATGGCGCAAGGGACGATCAATCGCCGCCTGCGGCTGCAACCAATTGTCGCTGAGCCGAAAGCCTCATGGTGGTTGGGCGCCATTGTGTTTCAGTTTTTCTCGGCTATGTATGGGGGTTATTTCGGCGCGGGCAACGGCATCCTGATGCTGGCGGCGATGGGGCTGCTGGGGCTGCATGATATTAACCGCGCCAATGGGATCAAGAATTTTCTTGGCATCTGCATAAACAGCATGGCTGTGCTGAGCTTTGCTCTTTCGCGCCTGGTTGTCTGGCCTGACGCCCTGTTAATGGCGGGCGCTGCCCTCGCCGGTGGTTATTTCGGAGCCAAGATGGCGGTGCGCGTTGGCCAGGTCACTATCCGCCGGGCAATTGTCGCCATTGGATTCGTAATTACTTTTGTGATGGTGTGGCAACTCTGGCACTAAGAGACGTCTTGAAGAATCAAACGCAAGAATTGCCAAGAGTTTCATGCAACAAAGGCGATGTGCGGCTCTGCCACTTGATGTGAGGAAGGTCTTTGACCTTCCGTAAGACTCCAATCAAGGCTGGGCTGCGCCCGGGATTCGGGCATAGCCCCAATCAAAATTAAGAACAACTTCCGGTGGGGCGCAGCCACCACCCCATATCAGACGGCAGAGCCGGAGCACGTAAACGACTAAAGATGACCAAACGAGTGGTCCAAGCTTCCAAACTTCCGCGCAAATTCTACACACGCCCGAATGTAGTGACCGTTGCCCGCGAGCTGCTGGGGAAATTGTTAGTGGTTCCGGCGGACAATGGCGAACGCATCTCGGGAAGAATCGTGGAATTGGAAGCTTACCGGGGACCGCAGGACCGTGCGGCCCACTCTTACGGCGGGCGGCGCACGAAGCGCACGGAAACAATGTATGGCATCGGCGGCACCGCTTATGTCTTTTTTGTTTATGGAATGTACTACCAATTTAACGTTGTGACGAACGTGGCCGACGCCCCTCACGCTGTGTTGATTCGTGGCCTTGAACCGGTTGAAGGAATTGAGTTAATGCGCAAGCGGCGCCACGGTCAGTCAGATCACAATCTCACTAACGGCCCGGGAAAACTCTGCATCGCGATGGCGATCGATCGCAAACTGGACGCGGCGGATCTGCTCGGTAACCGTGTTTGGCTTGAGGACGCTGAGCACATTCCGCGTTCACAAATCGCTTCGGGACCACGAATTGGAATTGATTATGCCGGGGAGTGGAAAGATAAACCCTGGAGGTTTTGGATTAAGCGTAATCCATACGTAAGCCGCAGAAAGCAGTAAACAGTAGACAGTAGACAGCAAACAGCACCTGGAAACGCCATTTCAAATGCCGCCAAAAAATTGCTGGCTGTTTACTGTCTGCTGTCTGCTGTCTGCTGTCTGCTTTTCACCGCATTTAATCGCTGCCGTAGCGAATCTCCATGTGACGAATGCGGTAACTGGCAACAATCAACACCAGCAAAGTCACGACGATGAGACTCGGCACCGCGATCCAGGCGGGTGTTGGGAGCGCGGGCACGGCAAACGGCCCTTCGTAAACAGGCACCGGCGCAAGCGAGTTGAGGTAATGGATGACGCTAATCTTTTTCAATAGCGGAGGCATCAGGAAGTTGGCCCACTCCCAAAGGTACAGCACGATCGCGGGAATAATCGGATTGCGGAAGAAGAGGCCGACCACGAGAAAGAAGGCTCCGTAACCGACACAAGCAAGCATAGTGATACTGGCATACGTGAGCAATTGGCCGAGACCCTGCCCATCCAAAAAGTAGCGCGCACTCTCGGAATAGAAATGCGGTAGATAGAGCAGCAACATCGAAACGATGGTCGTCGCTGTGAAAAGAATGACCGACGTAGCCAATCCGGAGAGATATTTTCCAACGACCAACATCTCGCGGCGCACAGGACTGAGAAAGTAAAAGTGCAAACTTCGGTCGATAAGATCTCCGCGGAACAAATTCATAAATATCCAGGCACAGCCGAAGAAGACCACTGTCCGCAGGATCAATCCGCCGTAGTAGATCGCAAAGATCATGTTGTATTGATTGAAGTCGTGCCACTCACGCCCGGGGGGTGTAAACGGAGCGAGCAATGCCAGCGGAAGAACCGGTAATAAGGCCAGCAGATAAAGCAAAATCGAACGCCTGCCGAGAAAGTTTTTCTCAATCTCAAGCCGAAAGATTGCGCGAATCTGCCGCAACCAGAGTGACCAGGGCAGCAGTTGCTTTCCAGGTTTTTGTTCCGGCGCAATGTCTATAGTTGAACTGCTCATAACATGCCTTGAGGCTTTGCCTCCCGATATGCGGAAGGTCTTTTGACCTTCCGGCAAGTAAGCGCGAGTACTGGGCTACGCCCTCTTGATTCCTCTCAAACTTTTGGGGCGCAGCCCAGGAACTCTACTCTTCGCTTTCAGAAGGTCATAGACCTTCCGCACATCAAAGGCAGAGCCCTAAGATGGTGATGGTTGCCGCCCTACCCACTACGAACCACTTCCCTCTGATCCGATCAGGTACTGATAAACGGCGCTTAAGTCGTCGTCAACCGGGGCAATCGACTCAATGTTAATCTCCCCTTCCGCTACGACCCGATTGAGAAGTAAATAAAACCGATCAGCATCTCGCGTCTTTATGAAAAGCCCCATCCGATCGTCATGAAGCCGCGCCTCAACTACGTGGTCCTTATCAAAGACCCGTGCGGCCAACTTCGAAGGCTTATCGCAACGAATGAGGATCTGCATCGGGTGCTCTTCCATTTCATCGCGAACCCCATGGACATTCCCTTCGGCAACCACATAGCCGTTGTTCAGCAGGATTACACGATCTGACATCATGTCCACTTCATGCAGAATGTGGCTGGAGATGACCAGGTGCAGCCCCTCTGCCGCG
>WNFZ01001111.1_pt1 | contig 25872 bp, 21 predicted proteins | sample 5400081 | NCBI WGS metagenome assembly WNFZ01 (sample SAMN13153365, study PRJNA577476) | soil metagenome | isolation source: 80 cm soil or saprolite under grassland replicate 1 | place: USA:California | collected 2016-06-15 | reverse complement strand
CGGGGGCGCCCGGTTCCTAAGGGTTTCCTTGAGGCGCTGGCACTTGATCATCGTCAAGGCGCTAAACAGCTAGCCAAACGAATTCGTGAACGTCAACGAAGTAACCGCTCCGAAGGTCAGCGACTACATTCGTTACTACGTTTTGAAATCGAACTGTGGACGCAAGGTTTTAGTTTCGTCGCGGGGGTTGATGAGGCAGGAATGGCGCCGCTTGCGGGTCCGGTCGTAGCCGGCGCTGTGATCTTACCGAAAAACTATAAGCTTCGCGGGCTGAACGACTCTAAGAAAATACTTGATGAAGTAAAACGTGAAGAATTAGCGGCGCAGATCAAACACGACGCAGTGTGTTGGTCAATTGGCTTTGCGGAAGTTGAAGAAATAGATCGCATTAACATTTACCACGCGGGTCTATTGGCGATGCAACGTGCGGTATTTGGTCTGAGCTGCGTTCCGGATTTCGTCTTGGTTGATGCTCGCCGCATTCCGAATTGCCAGTGGCCGCAACGCGGAATCATCCATGGGGATGCGCTTTCCGCGACTATTGCCGCGGCCTCGATAATTGCTAAAACCACTCGCGATGCTCACATGCTGGAACTCGATCGACTCTATTCAGGCTATGGCCTTGCTTCGCACAAAGGTTATCCGACACCCGAACACTGCCGAACGTTAAAAGCACTCGGAGCGTTGCCAATTCACCGGAGAAGTTTTGCACGGGTAAGGCAGGTTCTAGGTCTAGACGCGATTCAGATTGAGCTGTTTGAAGGCGAAACGGAGGATTTACCTTCACCGGTAGCTACGAGCGAGCAGGTCAGCGTGTAGTACATCTAAAGTATCACCTCAACGTTTCCAAGGTAAATCAATGGCCTCATTAACCGAATATAAGAAGAAACGGAAATTCGACAAGACTCCGGAACCGGGTCCGACAAAGAGGCGGACCAAGACAGGCCATCTGTTCGTAGTTCAAAAACACCGGGCGACACAATTACATTACGACTTTCGACTCGAGGCTGATGGCGTTTTGAAATCATGGGCGGTGCCAAAGGGTCCCTCACTCGACCCAAAAGTGAAGCGCCTGGCGATGCAGGTTGAGGATCACCCGGTTGATTACGCGAAGTTTGAGGGCGTGATACCGGAAGGAGAGTACGGCGGCGGCACCGTTATGGTCTGGGATTACGGCACGTACGAACCAGAAAACACGGATGATGTAAGTGAGGCACTGAGCAAAGGCGAGCTAAAGTTTTCCTTGAACGGCGAGAAATTGAAGGGCTCCTGGGTCTTGGTGCGAACCAGAGATCGCCAGTGGCTACTAATGAAACACCGCGACTACTACACTACCGATGAAGACGTAACTGAGTTGGCTCCGGCATCGATACTCACGCGACGAACTCTGGCTGAGATTGCCGAGGATGAAGGTGGTGATGTTAAGAAAGCTTCGACGGGTGATCCTAAAAAGGTTCCGCGTCGCACCGGAGTCAAGCGCAGAAAGAAGGGCCAGCGGGCGAAGGTATGGCACAGCAGTTAAGAAGTTACTTTAAGTGAGTCTCGCCTATCGGGAAATGGCTTCTGAATTCTCATTCACACCGTGGCTTTAGAGACGTGGAGAGCAAGAGGTCATCAGTACCAAAACGCGGTAGCGTCGGGTCAACGATGCGCAGTCAGGCTGTGATGTGATGAATCGTTCACCCGACGCTACCGCGTTTCGGTACTGATGACCTCTTGCTCTCGCACACTGACTTTTCACACAGTCTGGCGTGACCCTTTCAGTGCTCTGATAACAATCCAGCATACGATAGCTTTCCGTTAACGATGCTAGCCGCGGCAGTGAATGGATGAGTCTCCGTCCGCGTCGCGCTCACAATGTGAATCACTGCCAGACGCTTCGCCTTCAAGTAATCCGCAATTAAACTGCGATGGCATCGCCACCAAACTGCCTCGGCGCACATAACTGCGGTTCGTCGGATTCCTGCGAGTTCAAGTAAAGTGTCAACAGCCTCCCGGAATCGAGCTGTCTCCATGTAGTCCGCATAAGCACGAAAGGAGGGATTCGTCCACGCTATATTTCTCGAGGCAGGTGAGGGTCGCCTTCTACCGCCCAGGTCAGGCAAATGGTGGTATTCGATTGCTGCCGATGACAATGAATCACTGAGCTGCTCTTTGTTGAATTGCGGATAACGACGTGAGGACGGAAATGCTCTCACATCGACAAGCGTTTCGATCTGATGGGCCTTGAGAATTTCGATGAACTCCTGGGCAGACCGCGTTGAATGACCAACAGTCCAAATGGTGAGCCCCTCAACAGAGACTAGTTCATCTGCCACGCCGTTGTTCCTCACGTGGGTCAGTTTGCCTTTTGAACATCTCACTCCTACGGAGTAAAGAATCTCCGACCAAGCTCAGCCTTGTGCTAAGAAGGGACTTCAACTGTGTGCCTGCCGACCCTTGAAGTAGTACGTCAAAGCTTGATCTCCGCATGCGGGTTTGAGTGTGGCCGACACCCCAAAATGAGGCTTTGAGCTTCTAAAGGCAAACAGCCTCAGGACGGTTGAAGCTAAAGATAAGCTTCAAGTCTGAAGCGACCTTGTTTCGCGAGCAATGGTTGCCACAAATCTCCAACGCGCCGGACCCGAGCGGGTACATTGTCGATCCGAAAGTCCTCCAACTTAACACCGCGCTCAAGCTCTTTCCATCGAACAGGGGTTGAGACAGTCGCGAGTGGCCGAGGTCTGATTGAATAGATTGATGCCAGCGTGCGCCCCCACGCGTTTTGGTTGTAGTCCACCAATATCCTTCCCATAGGTCGCTTGGAAACCTGGTAAACCGCAGTTAGCAGTTTGGGGGAGTGTGACGCAACTGCCAGCGCGAACTCCTTTGCAAAAGTCCACACCTGTTTTTGCGTAGGACCGCGTTGGATAGGAATGTAGATGTGTATACCCTTCGAGCCCGTGGTCTTGGCATAGTTGGGAATCTTCAACGAATCAAGCGCCTGCCGGACCATCAAGGCTGCCTCGACCACTGTTTCGAACGTGGCTCCAGGGACCGGGTCCAGATCGAAGTGTAAATAATCAGGGCGGTCGACGTCATCGCATCGGGCATACCACTGATTCAAGTCGATGCAACCGAGATTGATCACCCACATCAAAGATGCGAGATCCTGAATCATCGGAAAGTCGATGATATTTCCAGAAGAGTGCTCGATGTTACAGATGTCGATCCAGTCAGGCCGAGGCTTAGGAGATCGCTTCATGAAAAAGAAGTCACCTGCCGCCCCGTTTGGGTAACGTTTCATCACCATCGCCCTATCCTTCAAATGTGGAAGAAGAGCAGGGGCAACATCAACGTAATACTGAATCAACTCGCGTTTAGTGATTCCCAGATCCGGCCAAAACAACTTATGAAGATTTGTGAGCTTCACAAGTCTTCCTTCTACTTCAACCTCGTAGTTGTTTGTGTCTTTCGGAATCTTTAAGGAACTGGTTCGAAGCTTCTGAGCCTTTTTTGAAGGGGTCGTGGCGCGCTCAATTGTGGCAGGATGATAGTCTCTCGTGGCGCGCTTTGATATGGTCATTGCTCAAGTAGAACTTTAACCCTTTGGTTCGTGCCCAAGGAGTCGGAAAAAAGCTGAGTCGCTGCGCTCCCTCTAGGAGTGAGATGTTTATAGATGCGCACCTAAGACGTCCCCGCGCGGTTCGGAGGGGCGGAATGAAACTGGATTGGTACTTGTCAAGTTGAGTTCCGCCCCTCCGAACCGCGCCGAAGGTTTTCGGTCCTTTGAGCTATAAACATCTCACCCCTAACGGGGTGAAACCTGCGCCTCTTTGCGCCAGCGATAAACAGGTCGGCTCCATTCTGTTTTTCCGGCAGGGTCGTAGCGTCTACGGATTCGGACTAGTAATTCTAGACCATAGTCGCTGCAGCTAAAGTAAAACCTTAGGTTCGAATTTCGCGCCGCATTGCAGTTGACCTGGGAGCAACTGATAAATACTAATAATTACTGATCTGTGCGTTCGATCTCCTCCGAGGATACCGCCTCCATCTGCTCCTCGATCGCGCTTAAACCCTTCAGTAGCACCTTGCGATAGGCCGGCTGGTTCGCTTTATCTAATTGTTCAAGTAGTCGTGAGCGAGAAAGCCTCAGTGATTCGAGCCGGCCTTGCCGCTCTCGTTCTTGCGGGCTGTTTGGCCGTGGATTTTGCGGCGAGCTGGCCTGCTTCCCTTCCTCGATCTGATCAGCGACTGCTTTGCTTTCCCATCCCCTTGCCATTCTTTACCTCATTTCGGCTGCTGGCCGGCGGTCAAACAATTGTGCCGTCCTTAATTACTGCGTTCTTCGTCACTATGATGATTCCATCCCGAATGTAGTACGAGCCATCGGCACCATCAGCGTAAGAAATCCTCGCTTCATTGAGGAGGCGAACACCGCTGCCAATACGAGCGTTCTTGTCGATAATGGCTCTTCTAACAATTGAGTTCTCGCCAATTCCGACGAGCGGCTTTTCACCTCCGCGCTCAGCACGTATCTCATCTAGCGTTTGGTAGTAATCCGCTCCCATTATGAAAGACTCTTCAATCAATACGCCCTTGGCAATCCTGCTACGCAATCCGATGACCGTTCTCTTAATCTTTGCGCCATTAATGATGCACCCATCGCTCACAATTGAATCGCGAATATCCGACTCGCCGATCTTTGATGGGGGCAAATAACGGGCTCTGGTATAAACCGGAGCTTCAGCATCGAATAAATTGAATTTCGGAATCAACGAGGTGAGATCGAGATTGGCTCGATAGAACGCACCGATGGTTCCGATGTCCTCCCAGTAACCATTGAACCCGAAAGCCTGGACGTGTTGACGGGTGATTGCTCCGGGAATGACCTCTCTGCCAAAGTCTACCCAGCCGGGAGCCTCCGCAAGGAGGCGTTCGAGGAGATCGTATTTGAAGAGATAGATTCCCATTGAAGCGAGAAAAGGGCGCTTGAGCGCTTCCTCCTGGCTCAGACCAAAACTCGTGGTATCGACCCGCATTAATTCAAGGTCCTCACCTTTCGGCTTCTCTCTAAACTCCACAATGCGGCCCGTTTCATTCGTCTTCAGTAAACCAAATTCTGACGCGGCTTGCGGATCGGATGGGATAACAGAAACCGTTACATCCGCGTCCGTTTCGTAGTGTCGCGCCAGGAACTGTCGGTAGTCCATCTGATAAAGATGATCACCGGAGAGGATCAACAGTGTATCGATGCCCCAGTCTCTTATGTGCGGCAATACCTGGCGCACGGCGTCAGCGGTTCCCTGAAACCATTGCGGGCTTTCAGGGGTTTGTTCGGCCGCAAGTATTTCCACGAAACCATTTGAGAACTGCGAGAAGCGGTACGTCAGCGCGATGTGCCGATTTAGCGAAGCGGAGTTGTGTTGAGTGAGAACGAAAATCTTCTGGATGTCTGAATTGATGCAATTCGAGATCGCAATATCGACCAATCTGTACTTTCCCCCCAGTGGCACGGCCGGTTTAGAACGTCGTTGAGTCAGAGGGAACAGCCGCGTTCCGGCTCCTCCGCCTAATATTACTGCGAGCAGTTTGCGGCTTGCAGACATAAACTCTTACCAACTTTTAGGGATTATGGAATTCAGCTAGAGAATAGTCGCAAAGCCTTGCAACTATCAAGACTTTGGTCGGTGGTGCGAGCGAGTCTTGGTACAAGGTTGCTCATCTGAGATAGAGATTGTGATTTTCACCGCGGCTTTTGCCCGCGCTACGTTCGGCTGAAGATCGACGTCAGGCCAGATGAAGTGCGCTGCTCGATTGACCTGTGCGGTCGAGTATACTCCCATTGCAAATGTAAATAGCGCGATGCCGAGGTAAATCAAAACTCGTTTCATGACTAAGTTACCAGGTCGAACGGTTTACTCCCGCTTTTTAAGCCGGTCAATAAACTAGTAGGCGGAAACACTACTCTTCGAAGGAGCAGAGCTTGCCGCTTCCTGGGCAATCTTCACACCAACGCTGGCACCAATGCGCGTTGCGCCGGCCTCAACCATCTTTCGAGCGTCCTCGAGACCTTTGACGCCACCCGAGGCCTTGACACCAAGCTCTGAACCAACCGTGCGACGCATTAAAGCAACGTCGGCCACCGTAGCACCGCCTTTCGAAAAGCCGGTTGAGGTCTTAACGAAATCGGCCCCCGCGTTCTTAGCGGCGATGCACGCCCGAACTTTTTCATCGTCGGTCAGCAACGCAGTTTCGATAATCACTTTGCAGATGGCGTTGTATTCATGAGCTGCTTGAGCAACAGAACGAATATCGTGCTCAACCAAACAATCATCACCACTCTTCAAAGCGCCGATGTTGATGACCATGTCGACTTCGCGTGCGCCATCAAAAATCGCGCGACGAGCTTCATAAGCTTTCACGTCGGGAAGATTCGCTCCCAGGGGAAATCCGATCACCGTGCACACTGGCACACCCGTCCCCTGAAGATTGCACGCAGCGGCGCGCACCCAGGTTGGGTTGACACACACTGAGGCAAATCGATACCGCGCTGCTTCTTCGCACAACCGTTTGATGTCTTCGTCCGAAGCTTCCGGCTTGAGTAGTGTGTGATCGATGAGGCCCGTCCAGTCTTTCGCGGATGCGGCCTCGCCCAGCGCAAGACCAATGCGCGCTGCTCCGGCGTCAACGATGCGATGCATCCGCTCGGGACAGCGGTTGAAGCACTCCGATGTACAGCCACATAGCTTAGCCTGATCGAGGACATCACCGTTCAACCGTGCGACGATCGCTTCAGTGATCTGTTCGACTAGTTGTTCGAAATCACCATTGCGTGAATAGGTCATAGCATCGATAGCGCGGAACCGATCAATCAACCTAACGAGAGCGACGATTGTTATTGTAGTTCAGCAACGTAACTGAAGGAAACAGACATCGGAGGTGTCATTAATACTGGCCATTGATGTTCGGCGGACGAACTGCTTCATTTGACTCCTTGAATTTGGGGATGGATTTGGGAGAGTTTCCTGGTCTGTGAGATGCCGGCGGAACAATGAAGGCAGCCGTCGGAAAGGAGCTTCTGAGTTCTCATTCACACCGCGGCTTTAGCCCGGTGAGACAAACGGCCAACCCGAGTCGAGGAACCGTTTCAATGGTTTTTCTTCGAGGAGCTGAAGTAGCCGGATATTAAGTTGAGACGTCACCCCGTTAGGGGTGACATTTATATAGATCGGAACATTACAAAAGACCATGCGCCGTTCGGAGGAGCGGAATGTTTCTAGTCGCGTACCTGTCTGCTTGAGTTCCGCTCCTTCGAACGGCGCCGGATGGAAGTTGGACGCAAAGCTATAAACGCATTTCACCGTAAAGGGGGTGAAACCTAGTCGGTGTATTGCCGTTCAATACTAGTGATTTTCGCGACGCGCTTTCGGTGTCGCTCTTCCTTCATCTCTGTTGCCAGCCAGGCGCGCACAATTTCGTTCATTTCCGCAGGGGTGATGGTTTTGCTGCCGAGCGTTAGCACGTTGGCATCATTGTGCTCGCGGGAGTTGCGGGCGACGGCAACAGAGTAACAGGCGGCGGCGCGTACGCCCGGTACCTTATTTGCCGTCATTGCGCTTCCCACCCCGGCGCCATCGATTACGATGCCCAAATCCACCGTTCCGTTAGCTACGGCACGTGCTACGGCATGAGCGAAATCAGGATAATCGACGGCATCTTCAGAGTTAGTGCCAAAGTCGTGAACACGATGGCCCAGCTCACTGAGAAGGTGCTTGAGTTCCTCCTTCATTTTGAACCCGCCGTGATCCGCACCCACGGCGACCAGTTTTGAAGCTTGGGATCCACGCCGCGGCACGCGCCGTACGAGCTCGATCCGTTTATCGTTCACAATGTCGGCCGCAAGTGGTGTGAGGCGAGCACCTTCCGCAATACGCAACACTGCGCCGGGGTCGAGTCCGCGAACGTCGTCTTCAGTTATGACCATCTTTGACGACTCGTCTCGAGTCACGGCATCAGATGGACCAGGCGAGTCGGGAGGTATCGTGTCGATAAACCGACCTGGGGTTTGGCCAGCGAGTGTTGTCTTTTCGCTCCCTTGCTCTTCAACCGCAGGAATTCGACTCAACACGTCGCGTACTAGAGCGCGGACTCGGTCTCGATTTGATTGATCGTCCATGATTCGAAAATGCTCAGGTTTCAGGTTTCAGGTTTCAAGTTTCAAGTTTCAGATTTCAGTGGCCGCAGATTAACGCGGATGAAACAGCGCGGCAATGCCGCAACCAAGACAAGACGATCCGCGAAATAGCACGAATGCCCCCAACAACATTTCGTATCGGTTCGTGCGATTGGGGTCCGTGTAGTTTCGTCGATCGTTTTCCTAAGAACTTGGTCAACAACAAGAATTTGCGCATTCGTATTTACAGATCAGAATAATAAGCGAGAGTCATATTAGTCGGCTGAATTAGACTTACGCCCCGTGGGTGGGATTTTAAGTTTCACTTCCTCTCTATCGCACGCGGACCTGAGTTACCCGAAACCTGAAACTTGAAACCTGAAACCTCTTTAAACTGCGTCATCTCTTACGTCGAGCAGCCTGGCGATAACGGCTACCACTTTCCCGTTGCGTAGGGTGAAATCTACCCGGCCAACATAGATGCCGCTCTTTCCCACCTGAAATATCACAGTCTCCTGACCACCAGGCTGTTTCACAATAACCGGTCTCTCCATGAAGGTGTGTGTGTGACCGCTGGCGATGAAATCTATACCATCCACCTGCGCGGCAACCTGCGAGTCACCCACCTGCCCGCCCCGGGGGTTCTGGTAGTAGCCAAGGTGCGACATCGCGACAACTATCTGGCAATGCTCTCTTTCATGCAGTTCGTTAACCACACGGCGAGACACCTCTATTGGATCGTGATATGTAATTCCTTTGAAGTTTCCGGGGGTAATCAAGGCAGCAGGGCTGATGCCGAGACCGAACAAGCCGATGCGTACTCCGGCTATAGTCCGCACGACATAGGGCTTAACGATACCCTCGAGCAGCGTTCCGCGAACGTCGTAGTTGGCAGAGACAAGATCAAACTTCGCGAACTTCAGCGCTGCTGCGAGCGCGTCTACACCGTTGTCGAACTCATGATTCCCAAGTGTACCGACGTCATAACCGATCGCCGACATCGCCTTGTATTCGACCTCGCCCTTATAGAAGTTGAAATAGGGCGTGCCCTGGAACGCGTCGCCGGCATCGATGAGCAGAGTATTGGGATTCTCCTTACGGACGCGCTTGACTAACGTCGCGCGACGGGCCACTCCTCCCTTCCCTGGATAAGTACGGTCGTTTGCAGGTAGAGGATCGATCTGCGAGTGTGTGTCGTTGGTATGAAGGATAGTAATCAGTATGTCGTCTTCTGGGGAAGTGGCAGGCGGGAAAAAGTCTGCGCGCTGTATTGAGATCCCCGTCTGTAGTGGAGTCCAAACTAGCGACGCGCCAAAGGCTGCGGACGAGCTGAGAAACGTTCTTCGGTTAATCATTGCGGAACGGTCTCTTTAGGCGGAGTTGGACCAACCTGAGTAAATCGGTCATCGAGCCTGGCGCGCGCTGCGTGTCCTTTTGCTGTTTCAGATCTGACGTAATTCAATAGCGCAGCACGAAGGGTAATCCCAATCGGTGTCACATTCTTTCCTTCACGCAGAATCGCATACCGACCACTGCCAAGCCCATAGAGATAATCAATCGTCGCCACGGAATAGGTTGCCTTGGGATCGATTGGTCGTTCTCTTCCGTTTTCATCTAGCAACGTAGCGCTCACAAGCTCAGGGCGATTATCGGCGCTAAACTTATAATTTATGTGGGCACCTGACTGCGCATCACGATCTGACACCACTGCCGCCAGAAGTCTTAGCAACTGTTCGCCGGTCAAATCAATTTTGATAAGAGCGTTTTCAAAAGGCAGAAGCTCGAAGATGTCGCGAACCCGGAGTTCTCCTTCAGCAATTGAATTTTTGCGCATTCCGCCGCTGTTGCTGACGGTCAAAGCGACCGGCTTACCGAGTTTGCGACTTGCTTCCGCTCTGAGCCCGTCAGTCACAAAGTTACCCAATGAGCCGGCTCCCACCCCTCCCTTTCGCAACTCGCCCTCAAGTCTTCCTATAACAACTTCAAGCTCAGCGACTTTGGCGCGATACGGCTCCAGCATTTTCATTACTGCTGGATCATCGGGAATGCTGGCATCTATTAGCGTCTCATTGACGCTCGCTTTGATTCCGGTTGAGCCCTCAGTGGCCGGCGAAACCGTCTTGCTGCTGTTGGGCGAGGCTGGAGACGGCTCGGTCGCCGCACTCTGTTGCGCCAGTCCATTGGCAGACAAGAATGCCAGAGCGAACAAGAGCAGCGACGCGCGACAGAATGCACGAGCGGTAGAGAACGTCACTTGGCTTCCTGTCACAGTGTCGTACCAGTTAAGTGTCCGATAAACTTTAGTTTGTCGGGGCGCCACGACAAGCTGAAGCTTATCGGACATCAAACCGATCCCTATTCAAATGTATTTTGCAGTGACCCGTCATAGTGTCGTACCAGTTAAGTGTTCGATAAACTTCAGTTTGTCGGGGCGCCACGACAAGCTGAAGCTTATCGGACATCAAACCGATCCCCTATTCAGATGTATTTTCCATTGACCTGTCACAGTGTCGTACCAGTTAAGTGTCCGATAAACTTTAGTTTGTCGTGGCGCCACGACAAGCTGAAGCTTATCGGACATCAAGCCGATCCCGATTCAGATGTATTTTGCATTGACCTGTCACAGTGTCGTACCAGTTTAAGTGTTCGACAAACTTCAGTTTGTCGTGGCGCCACGACAAGCTAAAGCTATCAGACATCAAACCGATCCCGATTCAGATATATTTTGCATTGACCTCTGACAGTGTCGTACCAGTTAAGTGTCCGATAAACTTTAGTTTGTCGTGGCGCCACGACAAGCTGAAGCTTATCGGACATCAAAACGATCCCTATTCAGATGTATTTTGCATTGACCTGATCGGAAGAGCTTGCATAGTATGTCGCACTACGTGCTACATAGGCAAACGCATTAACTAAATGATATCCCAACTAAAAGCGCAATGAACCTTGCCGACTTGTCGATAATAGCGACCCAAGGGTTCTGAAACGCTGGGCGAAACGCTACACCTTTGAACAGAGACTTATAGGAGGGAAACTTGGCTACGTCGTCAGCACAGGTATCATCGGAATTCAGTAATCCTAATCTTGAAGTGCTTCTCTCCGAGGAGCAGATTCAGTCGCGCATAAAAGAACTTGGCACTGACATCGCTCGCGATTATGCGGGGCGCAATCCGCTATTGGTAGGCGTCTTAAAGGGCGCCTGTCTGTTCATGAGCGACCTGATGCGGGCGATCGATATTCGGCTGGGCATAGAGTTCATGGCGATTTCGAGCTATGGAATGTCAACGAGAACCTCGGGAGAGGTGCGCATCCTGAAGGATCTCGGAGTGCCGGTGGAAGGGCGCGACATCATAGTAGTTGAGGACATCGTTGATACTGGATTGACGCTTTCTTATCTGCTCGCCAATCTGAAATCGCGTGGCGCTGCCAGCGTGAAACTGGTGGCGCTGCTCGACAAAGTTGACCGACGCGAACGACAGGTGCCGATCGATTATGTTGGATTTGCGATACCCGATCATTTCGTCGTGGGATATGGTTTGGATTTTGCAGAGCGTTATCGAAACCTGCCATTTATTGCCGTGCTTAAGAATGCTGAGGCCTAGGAATCTGGAGGAAAATCTTGTCTTGCCGTTTTCTCTATCCAACCTCATTGTGCTCCGTGCCTGCGTGGTGATAAAAGCTCCGAAAACCATTCACCACGAGACACGGAGAACACCGAGAACGTGCAGCAGGATCAGAAACATGATTTCCGACGGGCTCCTAGCAGGCACCCATTAATACCTTTGCAGTCATAGTTTGCTTAGGAGAGTGCCAGTGAAAATCAATTTTGGAACACGCTACCTTCTTTGGGCCGGCTTGCTCATCGCCTCGTTGGGTGTAGCAACGTCAGCGCAAACGGATTTTTCCAAGGTAGAGGTCAAAGCGACAAAGTTAGCAGGCAACATCTCCATGCTCGAAGGCGCGGGGGGCAACATAGGTGTGTCTGTTGGTTCTGATGGGATACTGATTGTCGACGATCAGTTCGCGCCCCTTGCGGACAAAATCAGGGCGGCCTTGAAAACGCTCGGGGAGGGTAAGCTGAAGTTCATCCTCAATACCCACTGGCATGGCGATCATACGGGTAGTAATGCTGTCTTTGGACCGGAAGCTCCGATCATTGCTCAAACGAATGTCCGCAAGCGACTTGCCGAGGGCGCAACAGTGCGCGGACAGGAAGTAAAGCCCGCGCCCAAGGAAGCTTTACCTGTAATCACATTTGACCAATCACTGTCAGTCCATTTCAACGGCGAAGAGATCCGCGTGATTCACTTTCCACACGGCCACACAGACGGTGATAGTGTCATCTTTTTTACGACCTCAAACGTCGTGCATATGGGCGACGACTTCTTTGCAGGCCGCTTTCCTTTTGTCGACTTAGATAGCGGTGGCGATGTCCAAGGCGTGATTAAGAATGTTGGCGACATCATTGGCCGGCTTCCGGCCGGAGTAAAGATCATTCCCGGCCATGGACCAATCTCAACGATCGACGATCTAAAGCTGTACCATCGAATGCTCGCCGAAACGACAGATATCGTGCGAAAGAAGATGGCCGCCGGAAAGACGCTTGAGCAGATAAAAGCCGAGGGTTTGCCTGACGAATGGAAACCCTGGGGTACAGGCTTTATTAACACAGCAACCTGGATTGAAATAATCTATAAGAGCCTGGGAGCCAGAAGTAACACAAAATAGCCTGATCCCCATTACCAAGCGATCCAATAAGTCATGCGAAGCGAACGTGAGCTTTGTTCACTTTTGTGGTACTAAGCCATAACTTCTTCTTTTTTTGCAAGTTCTTTTGAAGTCATAACGTAGACGCGCCAACTCAACTGGAACAGGTAGCCACCCTGTCGGGGTGAAATGTTTATAGGCCGGAGTCGCCCCCTCTGGCGCCGTTCGGAGGGGCGGAATTCAAGTTGACAGAAACTAATCCAGTCACATTCCGCCCCTCCGAACGGCGCGCGGTCTTTGGTTGTGCTCAAGGCTATAGACATTTCACTCCTACGGAGTAAGGAATGGTCTCATTGCTCGACCTGAATTCCCTTTGGTTTCGGCAGAAGCCCACGTTGTGGAATCGGGTGATGATTCCTCAGATCTCTTGCAGAAAACTCTTCCCCGCAACGAGTCGAACAGCAAAATTCTCCGCTATCGTTTGGCCAATATCTGATAAAGAGTCACGCGTTCCGAGGTCAACTCCGGACTTTGCCTGCTTACCGTAGACAAGCAACGGCGCGTACTCGCGCGTGTGGTCGCTTCCCGGAAACGTCGGGTCATTTCCGTGGTCAGCCGTAATGATAATTAAATCATCTTCGCGCATCGCACTTTCAATCTCTGGCAAGCGACGGTCAAAGTGCTCCAGCGCGCGAGCATACCCTTCGGTATCGCGGCGATGGCCGTAAAGCATGTCAAAGTCAACCAGGTTTGAAAAAATCAAGCCTCGTGTTTGCCCCCCTAACGCTACGATTGTCTGATCTATCGACTGCTCGTTGTTTTTTGCGGTCAAATCTTTCGTTACCCCAAGTGAATCGTAAATCGAAGCAATCTTCCCGATACAAACAACATCCAGTCCTTCAGCCGCAAGAGCGGGTAAGAGATTCTCTCCTGGCGGAGCCACGGCGTAATCGTGACGATTCTCAGTCCGATAAAACGAGCCTGGCTGGCCCAGGAATGGTCGCGCAATCACACGTCCAACTTTGTGTTCGCCATCGAGAATTCTGCGAGCCGTCTCGCAGATGTCGTAGAGCCGAGGGAGAGGGATAACCTCTTCGTGCGCAGCAATCTGAAATACCGAATCAGCCGAAGTGTAAACAATGGGCTTTCCCGTTCTAACGTGCTCGGCGCCGAGATCTTTAATGATCTCCGTTCCTGACGCGGGAATATTTCCCAAAATCCCTGGCACTCCTGTCTCAGAAATGAATCGATCGATGACGGCGGGAGGGTAACCATTAGGGTAGGTGGGAAACGCTTCGTCAAGGATTATTCCAGCCATCTCCCAGTGACCTGTGGTCGTGTCTTTTCCATTGGAACGCAAGGCGCACCGTCCATAAGAACCGGCTGGTTGGGCCAGCGGAGGCAAGCCAGGTAGCGAACGGACGTTACCAAGACCGTAGCGTTGCAGATTCGGAAGTTGCAGTTTGCGGGATTGCAGAATGTGGCCAAAGGTGTCCGAGCCAGCGTCGCCCCATTCAGCCGCATCGGGCATCTCGCCGATTCCGGCGCCGTCCAGGACGAGCAAAGTGATCCGTTCAAAGGTAGGCACTTGAGCTTAGTTCTTTTGCGCGTAATACCCTTCGCGCGCGCGCACGGTAGTTTTATCTTTAAGTCCCTTGACCTCTACTTTGATCGCGCGATACTTCCCATCGCGCGCTTTGTTGGAGGGGTAGTAGCCTAGACTGTATTGCGTTCCGATGTCCGCAGCGACGCGACCGAATGCGGCTCGCGCGTCCTGCAAAGTCGCCGCCAGAAAGTTCTTTCCGCCCGATGCCTTTGCGAGATCGTTCATCTCCCGTCGAGCGAGATTATAGAGGTCACGACTGATAGACATGCGCTCGAATGGACCCATCTTACAAAAGTCTGCGTAATCTTCCTTGTTCGCAGCCGGCACGAAAATTCGTCGGTATCGCTCGAGCTGTTTCTGTGACAGACTAAGCCGGCCATCGTCCTGGCAGTCCTTCATCAATCGATCTTCGACAAAATCCTCGGTGTTGACCTGAATAAAATAGCTGGCTACACCGGCGCTTGTAAGCTTTGCCTTGGCCTGCGCAAAGTCGGAATTACTCGTCGAGTCAACCCCATCAGTCAGGGCCACGACGGCTCGCCGTCCCCGCACTTCTTCGTTAGCCGGCTGGCGAAAGATGTCGGTGGTCACCCGAACGAGCGCATCGTAAAAAGGCGTGCCGTTGCTGGCGCCCAGATTCTCAATCGCTTTGCGTAGCGCTTTTCTGTCGCCTGTCAACGGCGAAAGCACCTCGACAGTCGCGATTTTCCCCTGTGCGTTCTCAGCAGTATTAAATGCTTCAACTGCCACACGGTCTCCGGGACGTAGGGCATCGATAAAAGCGTTTGCAGCCTGTCGAATCAACACCACGTCGTCGCGGGTCGATCCGGAAGTATCAAGCAACAAAGCGATTTCAAAGGGCGTTTCAGTTGTACCAAAGTTGGAAAGAGTCTGCGGTTGCCCATCTTCATAGACTACGAAGTTCTCCCGCCGCAAGCCTGAGAGTGGATGCCCATCGTGGTCAGTGACAATAGCCGGCACTGAAACCAATTGCGTCTCGACGCGCACGACATCGCCCTCATCGACCTCTTCCGGTGAATTTGACGAGCTGGATCCTGACTGGTTTTGCTCGCCAGTGACGCGGCGCGGGCGCTGCTGGTTGGTTTGCTGCTGAGCGCCAACCCGCCAGGTGGAAAAGGCAAGGAAAACCGCGCAAAGCAGCAGGACCAGGGACAGGGCAGGCCTGAGCAGTAGACTTGCTTTGTTAGTTCTCATGATGACTACTTCGGGTTGGGCTCTGACTGAGCAAACTATAACCGGAAAAGCCGCAGCCAGCCAAATCAAACAGGGATTTTGCCCGTAGTGGCTCAGTTTAGAGTTCAAACTTTAGTTTGCGGCCGCGAAACAACAACCTTAAGGTTGAACTCTAAACTTTGGTAATCAAAGAGACCCACTACCGAATTGTCCGTAGCTTGACAGCCCAGTCTGCTTCTCTTAGCATGACGATTCATTCGTCGTGACAATGTTCTTTGTATCTGCCTGTCTTATCCTAGGCACGTACGTCAATGGTAGACGGCTTCCCTTACAAGGAAGAGGTTGGGGGTTCGAGTCCCTCCGTGCCTACCATTCTCAAATTTCAGATCTCGGATTTCAGCTTACGTAGTACGCGCAGGTTGAAAGCTGAAAGCCGAAATTTGAGATGCGGATTTAATTCGGATTTGAAAACCTGGTTTCTATGCGGAGTCGTAGTTCAGTTGGTTAGAACGCCGGCCTGTCACGTCGGAGGTCGCGGGTTCGAATCCCGTCGGCTCCGCCATTTATTTTCAATAAGTTACAGTTCACATGATCGCTCTCAAACCACGTAGTGAGTTCCTCGCGAGTAATCAACATCAACGGAAGAAGGAAAGTGAGAGCTGAAAGTCCAAATGTGACTTGTGAAGGATTCACTTCGGTCCTTATGTATAGTCACGTCAACCTCTTACTTCAATAAAGATCTCAAGCGGTTGAATGACAACTCGGATTTGAAGGAATGATTGTGCTAATCACATCAAACCGCGAAGCTCTAACGCATTGCGGAGCGCGGTATGGTCCATTTGCCCTCGAACGATGAACCCGTCGAGTAAGTGCGCAACAGGAGAGTCTCCCTTGGAGCGACAGACCAATGCCTGAGCATTGAGCTGTTGTTGCCTTCTGTCTGTCAATCTATCTATCTATCTATCTATTCGTAACTCTATATCGATTAGTACGCACCTACAGGGCCGTTGGTAAAACCGTTCCTAGCGACCAATTGTTCGGTATTACTGGACAAACCGCTGGCGATATTCAGAGGACTGAATAAAAGCCTTGACCATTTCTGCTTGGGCGAAGTCACCACCGAATTGATCGAGCTTGGCCAACCAGCTCACGTTAGGTGAAGTGAAGCTTTCGGCGATTGACAGATTTTGCTTTTGCTTCTCGTTGACGAGTTGCGCAGTTCAGCCATCAAACCCGAAAGCTTCCAGATAGCCCTGCAAGAAGATGGTTCGCCTTATTGCGAGCCGTCGTTTTGCGCTCGGGCAATGAAAACTTCAGCAACGGATTTCCCCAGCGTTACGCCAGAGACGTTGTCCATCTGGTAATGAATGCCTGCCCAGATTCTTGAATCTCCTGCCTCTTTGCCGACACCGCGAATGAAATCCGCCCGCGATGGGAACAAGTACGCGAGGACCTCAGACCTTGCCGCGGAGAAGGTCGAATGATTGGAGGGATAACTCGGGAAATTCGGGACTGGGAAAAGCGGAACGATACTTGGATCGAGTTGATGTGGTCTGATGTACCAGTAGGCGAACTTTCCGTCCTGGCTGGCGATGAAAGCATCGAAGAGCACGGCAGCGATCAACGCATAGATTCGCGCAACACGAGGCGGGTTCTGATCCAGCTGGTCTTCAGAGATCCACTTGTCAGCGTACCGATAGGGCCACGTATTCAGACCCTCCGGACTTTGCCAGTAGAACGCTTTAGCTCTGAATGGGAATGTTACGGCCGTTCCGGGAGCTGATCGTGGAAAGTTGCGAACATCCGCCAACTCGGACTGCACCTGCGTTGAGTTGCAATCAGGTGGTGTGGGAGGTCTGAACTGACTCGGCGATGTTAATAGCAGCGGTCTCCAATTCCCAGCGGTAACGTTGCCAGGATTTGTACCAATCCATTTACATGGACCAATCGGGACTGTACCCGTCCACGTTGCCGACGAGCCATCGGTATCTGCCTGCGCGATTACTTGCTCTGCTACGCTTTGGCCCAGCGATTTTCCCGCATAGTGATCGCTCGGAAACTGCACACCCGCAAGCACTCTGGACCATCCTGCTTCCTCGGCCATCGCATTAAACGAAGCCGCCTCTGCAGGTAAAAAGTGAGCGAGCACGGCCGCGGCGGCCTGCGCCGCAGCAGAGTGCTCGGAGGGGTATGATGGACTTCTCGGAACCGCTACTGCAGTTGGCAGGTTGTGGTCCCATTCACTGGGCCGCCGTCGGTTATAGAAGTACTTGGACTCCCACGCAGCGATCGTCGCGTCATACATTGCCAGCGCCACGTAGGTATAGACGCGATGTGGGTAAGCCGACGTTGGAGTACCGGCCAATAGGCGCGAGTTGATCAAATCAATCCACCGATAAGCTGGGGCACCTGCGTCCCAGAATGCAATTTGCTGTCGAACTTGTTGATTGTTTTGGCTAATCAAGTCAGCTAACGATCTCAATTCAGACCATGTTGCTGCCGGATCAGGTGGTGGAGGAACGCGGTAGTCGCGGCCTGAAGAAATAACCCAAGTTCGCCAGTTGCCTGCGTTGGGTTCGACTTGGTTGCTCGTTGAGATCGACGTTGCACCTTGGGCGTCGAAGTTGTTTTTGTTTGCGTAACCCGTCGCCGTCTGAACAAAGAGGAAAGAGGCGATTAGTATCGTCGTCAAAATGTTTTTCATGCACATGCTCCTTTCGAAACTTGCTTCTCCTGATTGGGTGAGATCCGTGGATCGGGCACATAAGCTGTCGTCGAAGAGTTGCGGAGGAACGAGTTGTTTTGAGTAGTGTTCCTCAGCAAGATTCTTCGGTTTGTACAGTCCGACACCAGACGCGGGAACAAACGCAATAACCTCTAACGGTCTTACCTAATTTTTTTGGGAAGGGTAAAATGCTGAAGGAAGTCACGAATTAGTCCGTGTGTATTTTCGAGTAGTCTTACATCCATAGCCACATAGAATGACAGCGTCTTCCAATGAAGTAACCCAACTTCTCGTCGCATGGGGCAATGGTGATCAAACTGCACTTGATCAATTGATGCCGCTCGTTTACTCAGAACTCCATCGGTTGGCCCATCGACATATAAAGAAAGAGCGACCGGGGCACACCTTACAAACCTCAGCACTTTTGAACGAAGCATTCCTGCGTCTGGTGGATCAGAGAGATGTTCACTGGCAAAGCCGGGCCCACTTCTTTAGCATTGCAGCCCAGATGATGCGGCGCATCCTGGTTGACTACGCCCGCTCGCGCCGCTACGCAAAACGAGGTGGGGACGCGCGGCAGGTAACGTTTGATGAAGAATTGATGGTCTCCCGTCAACTAAGCGCAGACGTAATAGAGCTTCATGATGCCCTAAACGAATTGGCCGCTATTGACGAACGGAAAAGCAAAGTGGTGGAGTTAAAATTCTTCGGTGGGTTAAGCATTGAAGAAACTGCTGAGGTGCTCGGAGTTTCGCCCGGTACCGTCATGCGCGACTGGACCCTTGCTAAAGCCTGGCTCAGACTGGCTATGGAGTCGCACCGAATAAACGCCACCCCCTCAAAAACTCGTTAGAGCCTACAGCTACTTTTCTCGCGTTAGGGTTGGAGTGAAAGTGTGGGTCCATGTCCCAAAGCAAAGTGAAAACATTGACCCCTATGACTTGCAAGCGTAGGATAGGCTCGAATTCTCAGGCAGCTAGGCCTCAGTCAACTCGTCCCGAAGGAGCGAAATGCGAAAGCTCTCAATTGTCGTAATCACCATACTTTTCATTCAATTTGGAATGCAGTATCCAGAGGCATGTGGTGATAAGACAATGCGGGTCAAGACTGGTCTTCGATTCTACCAAACGCAGGCTGCCAAACACCCTTCAACGATTCTGATCCATTCGGCCGCGCTGCCTGCCGGCAACGCCGCTCAACTCAGAGAGTTCTTGAACAAGGTCGGTCACAGAGCAACGGCTATGGACGACGTGGGCAGTATTAAGAATAGTCTTAGAACCTCGCATTACGATCTCGTCTTAACGAACCTCTCTCAAGCATCTGAACTGCAGAAACAAGTCGAATCGTTCACTCCAAAGACAATCGTTGTACCAGTGTTGTTCAAGCTTCCCAAGTCTGAAGAGAAGGCGGCTGCGAAACAATACAAGGTGATCGTGAATAATCCACGCGTCGGCGAAGACTTTTTGATGGCCGTGTGGCGAGTGATGAACTCACAGTCAAAGAAAAGCTAAACAAACAGTCTCAGCAAAGGTCGATCACAATGAGTCCGGGATTGGTTCGTTCAACCATTATTGGTTGTGCCTTGCTCGTTTCAAGTGCGCCACTCAAGTCGACGCACGCACAAGCCTGGTTGCCATTACGGGGAGAGGGTCAAATCACACTCACTTATGAAAACATTTACGTCCGAGACCACTTTGATTACACAGGCAAAAGATTTGATGGGGGCCCGATTCGTACAAACACGGTCGTGACGACGTTTGAGTACGGGCTAACCAACAAACTAACCCTGGACAGCGAGATTACGCACGTGACTTCCAAGTATGAGGGATTTGTTGGACCTGTACCTCACGGTCCACCAGATACCGGTTTCTATCATCCTACCTTCCAGGATGCACGCATTGGTATTCGTTACAATGTATTCAATCGGCAGCTAATCGTTACTCCGTTTATTGCGACTGTGATACCGACACATCATTATGAAACTCGAGGGCATACGGCTGTAGGTCGAGACCTTCGTGAGCTGCAGCTTGGAGTAAACGTGGGTCGTGATCTTGAAGACATCCTTCCGCGAACGTATGTCGAGGGTCGTTACTCTTATGCAATTGTTCAAGATGTTCAGCAGTTCAATCTCAATCGCAGTAATGCGGATTGGGAATTTGGTTATTACGTTACGCCCCGCTTATCGCTACGCTTCACCGGGGCCTGGCAACAGACTTACGGCGGAGTCAGGTATCCGTTGGACAAGGACATCCCTGATTTTCACGAGCTGCACGATCGAGCGGCCCAATCGGGTTTTGTTCGTTTCGGTGGTGGGCTAAGCTTTTCTTTAACAAAGTTTCTTGACCTGCATGCGGACTTTGGCAACACGGCTAGAGGCGCAAACACACATGCCTCAAGAGGCATGTCATTCGGGATTAGTTGGAGATTCTCACACGGGGGATTTCGTGTAGGAAAATTCTGATTATTTCCGTCTCAATCGATCGATGTGGTTAATATTTGCTGTAACAGTATCCAATAGGTGTAAACGCACACCTTTCCATCGGGAGTAATTAGAATGCCACCGGGATTTAATTCAAGACCAACGAGTCCTACCTTGTTCGGTGGATCGATATTTTTCCATTCTCGACGATCACCCGTAGCAAGGTTCACGCGGTAGATCTTGGTAGCGAATTCTCCCGGTCCTATAACGTACAGTGCCCGACCGTCATCGCTCCACTGAATTGGCTCATCATCAGTTTCAAGTCCGGGAATTGCTTTGGGTTCTCCTCCATACAAAGGTTGAATGTAATAGGTCTTATCAGGTTGAAGAGTGATCACTCTTTTGCCATCTGGCGAGACGCGAAGTGCGACCGTCAACTCTTCCGTAAGCGGATGAACCTCACCCGTGTTCACGTCCTGAACATATGAACGAATAGCGGCATCCTCGCGCGCTTCTACTCCAGTAAAGAGAATTTGTCGTCCATCGGGGAAAAAGGAAGCGTAGTGATATTCCTTAATGCCGTGATTCTGTAACGTTTTGGACTCGCCTGGAGAAGTCGAAAGGAGGACGAGTTGCGGTTGCGGGCTAGTTTGCTGCAATGCCAGCGCCCAGTTACCGTCGGGCGATAAAGCAAGCGCTTTTCCTAGGCCGAGCTGAACGCGTTCGGAGCGATCAAGTTTTCGCAAGTAAACCGCGTTTTCGCCGAAATGATTGCTAGTTTCATATCCCCATTCGTAATAGAGAAGCGCTTTCCCATCGGCGGAAATATCAGCAGATGTACTCCATGCAAATTGGGAACCTACCGGCGCTTCAGTAGCTGACTTGCTGCCCTCCAAAATCATCATTGTCGAGTGATTACTACCTTGCGTAATCAACATCTTTCCGTCATCAGAGATGTCATCGACCCTCGCACCCATACCAGCCACTTCATACACTTTCATTCGCACTAGTCCCGAGAGAGACACAGCGTTGATGCTCAGTAGTCTGCCTACTTTGGAACCCCCAAACCAGATTTCATCGTTCTTAGGATTCCAGGCAAGTCCTTTGAGAGACTTCCAGTCAGTTGATATATCGGTCTTCTTCTGTGAGGCCAAATCAAAGACCGCTATCGACCCACTAAAGTCACCTAATGGGTGTTCGAAAAAAGCAATTTTGTCACCCTTTGGAGAGAATCGAGGATATGACATCCAACCACTGGACTTGTATAGAACGTGACCGGCGGGATACTCAAGCTGCTGCTCGCCCATTACCGACCTCATGATCGCGAAAGTATTTCCGTCAGGGGCGAAAGCGGCATCGTCAATCCCATCCATCATCACCTCTGGCTTACCACCTTCCGCTGGTAAGATGACTAAAGTTCCATTGTAGCCATCGCTCCAATTGAGTTCGAAGTTAAACAATACGGCAATTTTCCCAGAGCGCGAGACCGATTTAAGTGCCGCTGATTGAATGCCAGCACTCTGGGATTCGGAACCTTGGACATCAGTGAAAAAAAGCTCAAGAGGCTTTCCATCAAAACCAGCACTGTAGATTATGCGCTTTCCATCAGGAGCGAACCGCGTTGCCGAGATGAAACCATCGCGATTGGTAAGAGAGTGCGGTGTACTAATCGTCGCAATCGAGGCTGATTTGCGACGATTCAAAGAAACAACTGCGGCTATCGCTACTGTCGCAACAACTACTAGCACTCCCAACGAAACCCCAACTGTCCATTTGTTAGAAATATTTGTGAGGAGTTGCTTTGTCTTCCGCTGGGCGTGCGGATCAGTCGAGCTCAAACCGCGTGTTCTGGTCGTTTGGGGGTTGCCTGAATCCTCAAACAAAAAGCGAGAACCATCCGAGTTCGTGCGCACAAGTGCGTCCAACTGAATCTCATTTTTGAGTCGTTGTAGATCTGACAGAAATTCCGCGATTGTTTGGTAGCGCAGGTCAAGATCTTTGGTAAGAGCCTTGTTAACGACTTCTTCAAACACCGATGGTAGTTCGGGTACACTCAACGACATCGACTCAGGCTCGTCCTTTATAAGAGCAGCAATGATGTCACTTGTGGTCAGCCCATCAAACGGCACCTTTCCGGTCACCATTTCATAAACAACGGCTCCTAAACTGAAGATGTCTGTTCGGAGGTCCACCTCAAGCCCACGCGCTTGTTCTGGAGACATATATCGAGGAGTGCCCATCACTACTCCAGGGTTTGTTCCAGCGGTTGCTGGCGACAAATCCTTTTCCGCCAGTTTTGCTAAACCAAAGTCGAGAACTTTGATATACCCATCGGAGCGGATCATTATGTTTTCAGGCTTGATGTCACGATGCGCAATTCCGGCGGTGTGGGCCGCCTGAAGCGCACTTGCTACCTGAATCGCAATATTGAGTACCTCGTCTAGGCTCATTCGCCGAGTATTCATGTGCTGTCGCAGCGTTACGCCGTCAACGAATTCAGTAGCGATGTAGTGCAGCCCGGATCTTTGTTCTACTTCATGAACTGTAAGGATGTTTGGATGATTCAACGCTGACGCAGCACGTGCTTCTTGTTGGAACCGTCGGAGTCGATCTTTGTCGTTTGTGAATTGTGAGGGAAGAAGCTTGAGAGCGATCTTTCGACCGAGCCGCGCATCTTGGGCCAGGTAGACAACACCCATGGCTCCTGAGCCAAGTTCGGAGAGAACTTCATAAGGCCCAATTGTCTCCCCAACCCTATCAGCAAACATCTCGGCAGCAAGAGCAGACGCGGAGTCTTCAAAAAACTCATCGTCTTTTTCGTAGGAAGTGAGGAGGGCCTTAACATTGTCGTACACCGCGCTTTCGCCAACGCAGGTTTCTTTGAGGAAGTTGTCACGCTCTTCCGGTTTGCGCTGTAACGCCTCGTCAAAGATTTGTTCAATTTTCAGCCATTGGTCAGCTTTCATACGAGATGCCGATTGTCAAACTGTCTGTTGTACGGGACCAGGCACGAGAGATTCTGCCAGCGAGCTTCCGCTTGAGCAACAAATTGAAAGGGCCGGACCGATTTTGTTTCAACAATCGGATTGATTGGAGATTTCTCCGGGGAGTTGATCTGCATAAGCCACTCAATTCACCTGCTTCGTACCGTAAATAGGTTATGCATTCAAGCCGGCCTCAGGAGATCGCGAGAAACACATGACGAACCTCTAAGAAGCAAGAGTCTCCACGAGCGCATTCTGCGCCGGCTTGCGGTGTGTTGCGAGCTGCAACTCGATCGTTCGTTTTTGTCGCTCAACGAGGAACTCCAACAGGACACTCTGTTCCAGTAGGTGTGCCAGTAAAGTATGTGTGACCGTGGCTTTACATGACGCTAAGTGTCGGTCTAAGGGGTCGACAACTACTTACACCGCACGAAATTGCGCCACGTTGGTCGAGACACACTTCAGCCTCTCACGTCGGAGGTCGCGGGTTCGAATCCCGTCGGCTCCGCCAGTTTTTTCAATAACTTAGCGTCACTGTGACGAGGCGCTAATCGCCGCTGTGCCACTAATTATGTCACTGGCTTTTCTTCTAAGTCCTGAGCGATAAGCTCGACAGTCTGTTGTTTAAATAGGGGGCTGAGGTGCTGATAGCGCTTCAGCTCCCTACTTCTATGGCCTGTCATTTTTGAGATGATCGAATCCGGAATACCTTTTATGAACAGAACAGTCGTAGCGTAATGCCTTAGATCGTGAATTCTTAAGTTTGACACCTTCGCCAGCTTACAGATTCTTCTAAACCGTTTGCCGATGTCCCACACATAGGGCTTCGAGAAATTCTCCTTATAACGTACATTTGGTTTGGCTGGGAAAAGATATTCATCGCGGCCAAAGCTTGGCAGGTTTCTAATGACCTCGATCACAATCTGCGACAAGGGTAGCTTGATCGGAGGCTCAACTTCCCGATAGTCAATGCGGTACAGTCGCTTGGTTCCAATGGTAGCTATGTCCAAATCAGTAGCCATGGACCTAGCGCCCTGGACTTCCACATTGCCTATTAGATAGGGAAGTTATCCGAAGCCCATCCGGACGCATACTTCCACATCATCTCTAAAGACAAGGGCTTCGACCCCCTAATAAAGCATCTAAAGGATCAGAAGATATTTTGTTCCCGCTCGGCGTCTGTATTGGAGATTCCGTTGGTTAAATCGACGGATAAGCTGCCTCCTAACCGCATAGTCCCCATTTGGAACGTTTGTTTTTGTGAGGCCGGTGTGTGTTTAGCTTGTGGTTTTTCGGACACGCGGGCGTGGTTTTGTAATGATGTTGCGCTGTGATTGTGCCGGCAAGTTCATTCAAGTTCACGCGCGGGGGGCCACGCTACCATTTCACCGCCAGCGCACCCGTCGGCCAAATTGTCCAGAATTGCGGACAATCTACTTTCTTCGAATCGAGACGATTATGCGAGAATCTTTCGGCATACGAGCTTAGGGTTTAGTCATCGCATTGAGTCAGAAGCTCTCTTCAAATATCCTATTGTTGCTGTGCTTTTCACTTCCAGAGCGCCGATCCCCCCACTCGACATTTGCGTCGAGCGTCTTTGGCTGCTGAGTGATGCACCGGCGCATTCCAAGGAGCGGATTGCCCCGAGCGGTACGATTGATCTGGCGATCAATCTTCACGAGAACGAACTTCGGATTTACGATCCCGCGAAACCGGAGCGATGCAAACGCTTTTCAGGAGCAGTCGTTTCCGGGACTCATATCGGACCTTTCGTGATTGATCCGCGGGAACTCGTTTCCGTCATTGGCGTGCGTTTCAGGCCAGGCGGCGCGTTTCCGTTTCTTGGAACGCCAGCAAGCGAACTGGCAGATGCACATGTTGACCTGGAGGCGCTTTGGGGGACTTCGGCCATAGAACTTCGCGAGCGGTTGTGCGTCGCCAAAACGCCGGCAGAGCGGTTTAACCTGTTGGAGAAAACGCTCGTGGCGCATCTGTTTCGACCGTTGGAGCGTCATTACGCCGTGCGATTCGCGCTCGAAACTTTCGCTCGAACCGACTCTGGCTTGGTTATCCGCGATGTCG
>WNFZ01001110.1_pt1 | contig 25890 bp, 18 predicted proteins | sample 5400081 | NCBI WGS metagenome assembly WNFZ01 (sample SAMN13153365, study PRJNA577476) | soil metagenome | isolation source: 80 cm soil or saprolite under grassland replicate 1 | place: USA:California | collected 2016-06-15 | reverse complement strand
AGCCTTGCCAATGATCTTTTCAGCGGGCTGATCCACGCCCAGGTCAACGACTTCAAAGCCCGAAGCCGCGAGCATCGTCCCCACCAGAGTCTTGCCGATCTCATGGATGTCACCCTCGACCGTCGCGAGAACGACGCGTCCCATGATTTCACGTGCTTCGCCAAGTTTCAACAATTCCGGCTCGAGCACGGCAACGGCGGCTTTCATCGCTTCGCCGGCCATCACGAGTTCCGGCAAAAACGCCTCGCCTTTGCCGAATTGATCGCCAATGTAATTGACGCCCACCACAAATCCCTTTGTGATCGTATCGAGCGGATGCATATTCAACTCGATGGATTTCTTTGCAAGTTCGACAGCTATTTCCTGCTCGCCGTCAATGATGCTTTGCGCCATCTGCTTATAGAGTTCTTCGATTTGGACGTTTTCGATCATAGTGCAGTCTCCTATTTCTTTGTTTTCTTCATCAGGGGTGAAACCTGTTCTTCTTTTTCACGCAATAACTCTGCGGGAATTTCCAAATATTCTTCCAGCCATTTTCCTGATTCCATTAAGTGTTCAATAGATTTTTGTGCGGCGCGATCGGCATCGCCTTTTTTCAAGGCCTCCACGATAGCGACATGTTCCTTGTACGTGTTGCTCATGCTATCGGCAAGGATCTCGGGATAGCGAAACAACGCCTCATACAATAGCCAGTCAGGGAATGCATTGGATACAACCGCGTATAACTTGATCAGCAGCTCATTCTTCGTTGCTTCTGCGATGGCAGAATGAAACTCACGGCTCGATTTTCGCTCGGGAGAGACATCCTTAAGGGATTGATGGAGCTTCATCTCCTCCAGCGTTCTTTCTAGACCCGCGACCTGCTCCGGCGTAATATGCTTGGCTGCCTCCTGGGCAATGACCGCTTCGAGGACAAGCCGCAATCCATACGCATCCACCACATCCTTCGTAGACATCTCGCGGACGCGCACGCCGCGATAAGGGACGCGCTCCGCCAATCCTGCCGAGACGAGCAGGTCCAGCGCCTCGCGGACGGGGGTCATGCTCACGCCCAGTTGTGTGGCAATGTCATCCTGGCGCAGCCAGTCACCGGGCTTATACGTGCCCGAGATGATCTTCTCGTGCAGAACGTCAAAAATATCCTCTTTGAGAGGTCGTTTTTGGATTAATTCAGTTTCTTCTGTCGTTGGGGGAGTACTTAACATCGGAGCCCTTTCGGTTGCCGATGATTATAAATTATATATAATTTTTAGTACAGGAAAACATGGGGGAAACGCCCATGATAATTGTCACTTTTTTACAGGTTCAGTCTTTTTATAGAGATCATGCTCATTGATGTAATGGAACACGGGATAAGGAAGATAATAACGGTAAGGCTGGCCGGAGGCGACGCGGTTGCGAATCTCGCGTGAGGCGATCTCTAACAGTGGCGCGTTCACATAATGAACCTTGGAGGTGATCCCGGGCAACTCACTTTCTAACTCTTTTAGATCTGGTTCCTCTCCCGGGCGGCGCATAACGCCCACCCAATGAGCAGCATACACAAGCTGCTGCGGCTCGTGCCAGGTGGGAAGATCATGCAACGAATCCCCACCAATGATTGGCACAATCTCTGCTTTTGGATTCTGTTGTGCCAATAAATGGATGGTATCCACCGTGAAATGCGGACCCGGACGATTTAATTCAATTTCCGAAAGTTCGAAGAATGGATTATCCTGAATCGCGAGTTTCACCATTGCCAGCCGATGCACGAGAGACGTAATTTCTTGATCTTGTTTGTGAGGGGGATCTGGCGTCACCGTCCATAGAACACGTGTTAATTCCAATTGTGATCTGGCTTCTGAGGCTAAGATCAAATGTCCCACATGCGGCGGATCAAACGTCCCGCCGAAAAGACCCAGGCGCTCGTGTCGCTCTTCAGACATATTAAAAGTATATCGCAAAAGGATACATGCCGCGGAGTACTGCAATCAGAAGTTTCATCATACTTTAATGAACTCTTTATCAAATCTTTACACATAAGGTTTATGATAGAGAAAAATCAAAAGATAATCACCCTGCTAAAAAGGATGAAAAGGAGATGAAAGAATGTCTAAAACAACCAAATGGATTATAGGGATCGTGGTTGCATTAGTAATTTTGCAGTTCGCCATGCCCTTTGTCTGGCAGCTGATCTACCCTGCGACCAATGCCTATGGGTATGGTATGCCAATGATGAGAGGCTACGGCATGATGGGCGGCTATGGCATGCACATGGGAGGTTTTGGTTTCTTTGGTGGACTGTTCATGTGGTTGCTTCCGCTAGGTACACTGATCCTGATTGCACTGGGGATTGCCTACCTCTGGAAAAAACTAACGGAGAAACCTCAGTAATAAACCGGCATTAGATATTCTCATGAAACCTCGCCTTTCCAGGCGGGGTTCTTTTTATGGAATGGTATACTGCTCGAAACTTTTGAAACGCCAAGGTGACCTATGAATCAAACATACGATGCGATTGTGATCGGTGCAGGAGTAATGGGAGCAAGCATTGCCTTCCACCTCGCCGAGCGTGGATTGCAGACCGCGATCCTCGAGCGCAAGGTCACCGCTTCTGGCGCAACCGGTCACTCGAGCGGACTCGTCCGCATGCATTACGACCTTGCAGCAGAATCCGAATTGACTTACAAGAGTTATCAAGTGTATTTCAGCAATTGGAAGGAACGGGTTGGTGGGGACTGTGGATTCCAGCAGACGGGCTTTTTGCAGATCGCTAGGCGTGAGCATGAGGACAAACTGCGTGGCAACGTCGCCAACCAGCAAAAGATAGGTATCAATACTTCGGTGATCTCGGCTGATGAAGTGAAGAAACTTTTCCCAGACCTGATTACCGAGCATTTTGACTATGCCGCCTACGAGCCTGATTCAGGTTACGCCGATGCAACGCTCACTACGAACTCGTTCATCGAAGCCGCCAAACGAAACGGCACAACTCTCATCCAAAATTGCGAAGTGACCAGCATCCACGCGGCAGGAGGCAAAGTCACGGGCGTCAGCACAAACAAAGGTGATTTCGAGGCGCCTCTTATCATTAACGCGGCTGGAGCGTGGGCAAAGCAAGTCGCAAGCCTGGCAGGTATCGAGGTCCCGCTCGAGACATGGACGCACGACGTCGCATTCCTCTATCGTCCGCCGTTGCTGGGTCGCATCCCTGCCTGCATTGACGATGTCATCAATTGCTACTACCGGCCCGAGGGCAGCGCGCTCATCCTTGCCGCGGGCGAAGACGAATCCCTACGCGGTGAACCGCCCGACGCTGAAGACCAGACACCTACGCCGACGTTCCTTGAAAAATTGATCGATCAAATGGTGCAGCGCATTCCCAAAATCGAAGAGAGCGGATTGCACTCCATCCACGTGGGGCGCGATGGCATTACGCCTGACCAGCGCGCAATCTATAGCGGAACGGATCTGAATGGGTTCTACCTCGCATGTGGTCTGAGTGGAACCGGATTCAAAACGTCGCCTGCTGCAGGTGCAAGTTTAGCGGAATTGATATTGGACGGAAAACCAAAAACTGTGGACATCACACCTTTTCGCTTTGAACGCTTCGCGGAAGGTAAGTTGCTTGAAGGCGAATACGGGTACGGGCATATTTGGAAGTAGAGACTATTTGTGAACAAATACACGCCTCGAACTTCGAGGCGTGTATCGATGTATGGTAATTTACTGTTTGCACGAATCAACAGGTATGTGGATGAAGACGACCGCCTCATTCTGGTGCATTGATAAACCTTACATATCTTCCTAATCCAATCTCATTAAAGTCAATCCAGACCGGCAAGCTGCCGCTTCCAAGTAGGTAGCCTGGAGGAGCCTGCGTTTCTACCAACCAGTACTTTCCAAGCGGAACCTGGGTTATGTAACAAAAACCTTCATCATCGCTGATACAGGATAAGTTGGTGGCAACATCTTCCGGTCCACGTGCAGAAGGATAGACAGGCGGATTGTCGATATACAACGAGAACGAGGCGCCGGCGAGTGGAGTCCCCAATTGATCTGACTTCTCGACCGTGACAAAACCGCAATTCGGAATATCGATGGACACTGGCGCAATGAAATCAATCAACGGTGCGTTGAACCAACCACCTGAACGGCTCTTGAGCCAGATGGATGAAAACGTGAGACAACGGTCCGTTGGAACCACCATAGCGAGATCTATACCCAGCTCACCAAACGTTGAACGGATACCCTTATTGGTATCGGCCGGCAGCGTGAACGGGGCATCGGGAGGATTCATATCCACGACCGGAGTGTGGTTGACGTTCGCCTCAACAGAAGATGCCGGCCGGACTCCTTTACTCCAACATGGAAGGCTTGTACTCACACCGCATACCTTAGCCGGGTCGCCACTTGTCATCCAGCTATGCCTGGACACGATAGGTGCGCCGGTGCCGCCAAAATCGAAACTAAGCAACACATCGCCCTCCGTGCGAAGAGGTGTTACACCATTGGCGCTGGGCATATTACTTTGATTAAACTCAAAATCCAGGTGAGCAGCGCCCAGTAAATTTGCGCGTTCCCAAGCTAAATGCAGGAAACCACCTACCTCGATCTCCTGAATCGCATAGAAGCGGCTCAGATCGTCCCTGTTTGGTGGTACTGAAGAGTGAATGATCGTCGGTATGGTATCGTCTTCCCGTGTGCCAACATTCAGAATATCATCCTGCTCGGAGCCCACCGGGTCAAGCCCACAGTTTGTGCCCGGACAGGAGATAGGCTGATACGGGTGATTCCAGTCAAATGCACGCGGTGGATCGCTCGTGTTTGGATCGAGGTCGCCATCCCCGCTTTCCACAATACTTCCAGTGAGGGTAGCGCTTGCCGACCCAGTGAGGCTGATCGCAAGAACAATACTTATAACTAAGGCAAGCAACGAACGAGCTTTAAAAACACGGAGAGTATTCATCTAAAAACCTCCTTTACGATACATAAAGTCTATGCGCCCTAAGAACATTTTGAACAGCAATCAGGACCCAGAGAACTACATTGGGTGCCGGCCTAGGAAATAGGTTCTTTCTGGTCACATCGTAAAGGTGTTGTGCTAGTCGACCGCGGAATCAAGCTGCTTTGGATAATCACCCTCATTGGTATTGTATAACGACCAGGTTTACAAAGTCAAGTATCAAGATGAATCCAGGTGATCTGATGATGAAGATCGAAAATCAAAAACATCTACGTTCAAATCCAGAACGTAGATGTTTTCTTCGAAAACTGTTTATTTAAATATGGTTTCATAATTTTAATAAAAAGACGCCAGATTGTCTGGCGTCTCTACGTTTATGGGGTTGGGGTAGCCGTGGCAACGACGGTTGTCGGACATCCATCCTTTGGCGCCGGGATGATATCGCCTTGATGTTTCGCATGTCCATTCTTGGCAGCATTATTTGATATGGTGATCTCTACATAGAGATGTTTTGCGCTTCCTGTTTTATGGCAGATCGTGATCTTGCTTGCGCCCGCATTCTGATCATCATCGGTTTCATCATTTCTGCTCTGAGTAAGCTTCTCTTTAATTTTATCCTTGGCATGGTTTAAGCTATGACGTAAGTTAGCGACTGGTCCGCAGGCCGAAAGCAATAGAGAAAGGATTGTCAGAATAATAAGCAGGCTAAAGAGACGAAGTTTCCAAGGTTTCATGAGTATCTCCTTTGTCACTTTCATGACGGAGATATTCAAAGAATAGATACGCGTTTATGAGAAGCGGTTGTATTCACTGAGCGAGGGCTGAATTTTGTGTAATGAAAACAGCCTGTTCTGTCATGGACAACGCAGGCTGTTTTTATCATTCGCCTTCAAATCAGGAATCTCCTCTATAAGCTTCCTGATTTGGGAAGGCTACCATCTAGTTATTACGGATTCTTGAAGTGTCCAAAGTGGTCAATTGGGCATGTTTGGCTGTCGTCATTACTCACAAAGCTTGGATCAAAGTCAAAGCCGGGGATTTGGTCAGTGAGCCATGCGCCACTGAGATTGAAAGCATTTGCTGACCACCCATAGAACGTACCAATTGCTGGACCAGAGTATGTCGTAGCATCGGTCAGGATGGTCTGGAGAAGAACCGGACTATCATTAGCTACTGCTGTTGCGTCGGTAGCAACAAAATTGGCATCAACAGCTACTGTGCTGCCAAAGGTCGCAGTTGTCCGGTCTACATTGACGAGCGTCCATGCACCATTATCAGCACGGCCCCAGAAACCAGGTGAGCACCAAGCGCCGTGAGTGAACGGGCGGCAGCCGTGGCTGATGGTGAGCTGAGCATTCTTAACCTTGCCATCATACACACCACGCTGAAATTATCTAACTAAGAAGTTATTGCCCCTGACCGATGATTTTGAAGTTGTGCTTTATTTAGCTTTCTCTTACCGACAATTCTCACTTCCAGAGTCGGTATTTCCGCCAGAAACGGGAATAAATTGCCAATTATAACTCGTCGGATTGAGCGTCATTTTCATCACACCAAAAGTGTTCGAGAAACGAACTTCTGAATTTGCTGCGACGGTTATGAAACCGTGATAACTTTTACCACCGGTCCCAATAATAAACTCGCGGATACCATGAGCTGTATCTAGATTTCCATTGACATTCATCGGTGCGAAGCGTTCATAATCATGATCATGGCCATTCAAAATAACATCAACCCCACCGTTATAAAGGTCTTGCCAGAAGGTTTTCAAGCCCTGTACGAATGTCGTACCGCTGATACCAGAGGTATAGCGAGGATAGTGCCAATAGGCGAGGGTGCAGACATTCGAATGAGCCGCCAGATCGTTCTTGAGCCATATTTCCTGCGGGCTACCAAGGCCACAGCCGCTCACCTGAGAACAAATCGAATTAAGCACGATAATGTGCCATGCGCCAACATCATAAGAGTAATAACCCCCACAGTTTACTGTACAGCCAGGATCATTTGGCGTTGATACGCTCCCATAATAGGTGAAGTATCCGGGCGCACCGGTTGGTGCGTTATAACAAGGATCGGACGGATTGGTACTGGTCTGGTATTCATGATTACCAATCGCTGGGAAGGCTTTTGGCTTCATCCTTCCCCATGTTGGATCATAGTATTGATAAAAATCGTTCAAGCCTCCACATTCATATTGATTATCTCCAAGTGGGAATACAACATCCGGATTGAGAGAAATCGCTAAATTGGAAGTAGCCAACTGTTGACAATTGCCGGAGCTGCCTGTTCCACAAGCAGTATCGCCTACAGCAACAGCCACTACGGAAGCAGGCGTTGTTGCCGTAGCCGTCGGCGTTGAGGTTCCGGTTGCGGTTAAAGTTGCAGAAGGCGTTGGCGTATGGGTTGCAGTCGGTGAAGCCGTATCCGTCGGAGTCAGTGTTGGCGTATCAGTCGCGGTTGGTGAAGCAGTATCGGTAGGAGTATCCGTTGGAGTCAGTGTTGGCGTATGTGTTGCAGTTGGTGAAGCCGTATCCGTCGGAGTCAGTGTTGGCGTATCAGTCGCGGTTGGTGATGCCGTATCCGTTGGAGTCAGTGTTGGCGTATGTGTTGCAGTTGGTGAAGCCGTATCCGTCGGAGTCAGTGTTGGCATATCAGTCGCGGTTGGTGATGCCGTATCCGTTGGAGTCAGTGTTGGCGTATGGGTTGCAGTCGGTGAAGCCGTATCCGTCGGAGTCAGTGTTGGCGTATCAGTCGCGGTTGGTGAAGCAGTATCCGTCGGAGTACGCGTTGGGGTATTGGTTGCAGTCGGCGAAGCAGTAGTAGTCCGCGTTGGGGTCCTGATAGCCGTCGGAGTACGCGTTGGGGTATTGGTTGCAGTCGGCGGTCTGGCAGCTTGCGATCTTGGTGCCCGTAAGAGGGTATACTTGCCAATTTGCAAAAATGGAACTAGATGAACTTGGGAATTGTTTGCGGATGAAGCGTGGCCCGCATTAGTATCAACGGTCACAGAAACATCATTGAAGGACGGTGATTCGTTACCAGCAGCATCAACAGCTTTTGCACGAAATACGTGAGTTCCTGGATTTAACCCCGTCAGATTTATACTCCACCTCCCTCGATTATTTGAAGCGATCGTAGTCTCAAGTGTCATTCCATCCATGACCTTGACGGTTAAGTTCGCTCCAGCGTGTCCACTGATCGTGATCGTAGAACCGGTCTGCCCATTTCCCTGATTCTGAGGAAGGTCTATGGAGGGCATCGCAGGGGGGTCTGTGTCTATCGTTATAGTAAGCGCGGACGATAACGGGGAATAGGTGCCGTCGCCATTACCTGCCTGGGCTTTGATGACATGCTGTCCATCCGGCAGCGCTGTACATACTGCCGGGACAAAGTTCCAATATCCGCTTGGGTCGCTTGTTGCTTGGCCAATCTCAACATTCCCATCAAATATATACACTTCCTGCCCAGGAGTTGCCTGTCCCTCGAAAATAGGCATATTATTACCCGTAAGCTGATCAGAATTCGAAACACCGGTATCACTGGAAGGTGCCAGCGATAAACTGGGCACGGAAATCGCCGGATTGATCATCCTAGGGGCGTTCTGGATTCGCTCTTCTGTTGCAACGGCTTCATCAACATCATCTAAATCAATGCAGGCTGGCGAATTTAAGAGCCTCGGGCCGGACTGATTCGACGAGCTGACTGGTGCTTCTTTCGCAGAGGACGCCTGAGCAGCACGAACTATAGGAAGATGCGTACCGTTTAATATCAAAACAAGCAAAGAGAACAAAAGCGTAAACCGGTTCTTATACATCCATATCTCTATTGATGATAACTTCTCGTTAAACTACAAAAAAAAACAGAACAATCCGGAAAACAGTAGTCCTGTTTCTAGGAAGTTGGCACAGCCTCTATTTTCTAGCGACCAGACAGAATTACTAAACATATTAACACATAAGCGGTAATAAAAAAGTCACAAAAGCGGTCATATTGGTCGCAGTTTATGGCGAAAGTGAGACTCAAGTTCGGCAGGACGTTCGTCTACCAACCAATTGTACAGTCGCGCCAAGTTTCTGGCCGGGTGGAGGCGGTCTGTTGTAAATGAGTACCCGGCAATCCAATAAATATATCGGGTGCATCGCAGGCCGGTTCGTTTGCCTGCTTGCGAGACGGTGCTTTCAAGGCAGGCGCGTGCACGTACAACTTTTTGCCCGTGAGCAACGCGCTCAGATGGGACAAGGAAGCGGTCTTCAATATTAAAGCTAAGAGCAGCGAGATTCTGCCCAGTAAGTTTCGGTGAAGTGGACTTTTTAGCCAGCCCATTCAGTTCTGCGCTTGACATAATAGCGTGCTCCGAGATCATCCAGCGAACCAATCATTTTCCCTCGCACCTTAAAATTGTGGGATCCAGATCCTGTGTAAAATTTTTATCTTCGCTCAGGGTTTCAGCGCCTGAGGTCTATCTCGTGAATGAATCGTCCGGAACAAATCAAACCCATCTTTTCCGTAGCCACCACCAACTCTCCCCGTTTGGCTGAATTACTTGGCCAACGCTAGCCATCAAGCCGCCACACATGGCGGTAGGTTCACTATGCTTCATGCGCGTCCGCAGACATGCCAGAGCTAGATGAGCTGCTTCATCTAATAAAGCGCGCTGCGTTGTATCATGCATCAGTCTCGGCAAAATCAGCATTCGCACCATGGCCAGAACATGTGTCAAACCCATCCGTTGTTTGTTTGGCCTTTCAGTAACTTCAATGCTTCACAGCGTTCCAAGAACTTGCTGAGCAGTATGGCTTCTGACTCCCCCTGCCAGAAATGCTACCGAAACTCACTCAAAAGCGAGAAATCGAAACCAGGCTCCCTTATTCTAGAGAAAGAGCCAACATATACTTCCCATCAATTCGACCGTGCACTACCCACTGTACACTATTCCTGGAATACACTGTTAATCCTACCGCACTTGTAACCTTTGCGATAAACTGCGACCAATATGACCGCTTTTATGACCTTTTTATTACCACCTATGTGTTAATATATTGTATCTGTTAATAATGAGTTAAAAGGTAAATTATATCCGTAATACACTGCAATGGAAGCGGGATGACGATAGTGTACAGCGACTCCTTCAACTGTATCATGTTCCACTATTATTATTTATCTTGTTTTTTTTCCTTATCATGAAAGAGCCATCATGAACGTATCTCTAATAATTCCTGCCTTCAACGAACAAGCTCGTATTCAAACAACGCTAGAACGGTATAGTCAATGCCTGAACATACACTACCCCAATGCATACGAAATCATTGTAGTGACGAACGGCTGCACAGACCAAACCGTAAATGTAGTGCTACAATTTGCTTCTTCCTGTTCTCAAGTTAAACTTGTTGATATTCCCCAACCCGTTGGCAAAGGGGGAGCAGTGCTAGAGGGTTTCAGGCGGGCAAACGGGAAATACATTGGCTTCGCGGATGCCGACTGTGCCACCACTCCTGAATCATTGATTGGGTTGATTGATAAATTAAAGGACGCGGATATTGTAATTGGCTCTCGCTGGCTGCCTGCCAGCCAGGTGATTAAGAAACAACCATTCCTGCGACGTATCTTAAGTCGGTTATTCAACTTGAGCGTCCGTCTTCTCTTCCAGTTGCCTTACCGGGACACCCAATGTGGTGCAAAAGCATTTCTAGCTGCGCCCGCAAAGGTGCTTACCAAAGTTGTAAAAGAATCCCGTTGGACCTTTGATGTGGATCTCCTCTTATGGGCGAAATACTATCAATTCAAGGTGAAGGAAGCTCCTGTGGTCTGGGAAGATCAAGAAGGATCAAAAATTCTGTTCAGGTCAACTTTCCGGGAAGTTCTTAGCTCTTTATGGAGCTTAAAGCGCAGCAATAACTGGCAACAGCCCTTGGAGAAAAGCAGTCTCGTACAGGCTGAAGAGTTGCCGTGATGCAGAAAAGCCTTCACATTCTCGCACTAAATTGGCGGTTTATTGAACACCCCCAAGCAGGTGGTGCCGAAATAAATATTTTCGAACAGGCTCGGCGTTGGGTGCGTCAGGGTCACCAGGTAACGCTTATTTGTGCAGACCCGGGACCAAAGTACGCACCTCAAAAGAATGAGCTCATTGAAGGAATTTCTGTGCATCGAATGGGAAACAGGTTATCTGTCTACCTCTTTGCCTTGATTTATTATCTAATGCACCTGCGGTCTTTCGATTACCTCGTGGATGTTTCAAACGGTATTCCCTTTTTCACTCCCCTGATCTCATGGACGCCAGGGGTGCTGGTCGTCCATCATGTTCATGGATTACAATGGTTTCGCGAACTTCCGTACCTATTTGCTGCGATCGGTTGGTTCTTAGAAAGCAGGGTGGTCCCATTCCTTTACAGGAAGTGGCCGATCATCGCCGTCTCTCCCACAACACGAGAAGACCTGATCGATCTAGGCTTTGACTCCCGCAATATCTCGATCGTCTACAATGGCATTAATTGTCCTGCTCTTATACCTGTTACAAGTACAGGAAGCAATTATGATGATAAGTGCAGGATCGTGTATTTGGGACGGCTGAAGCGATACAAAAGAATTGACCGGCTGGTTCGGATGATGCCAGAATTGCGGGCGCAAGTCTCGAATATTCATCTCGATATTGCTGGCGATGGTGATGCCAGAGCGGAGATTGAGCAGTTAATTCATCAACTGAACCTCAAGGATTGTGTCACCATTCATGGATATGTCAGCGAGGCGAGGAAGGCAGAGATTCTATCTCTTGCATGTGTGTTTGCCACACCATCAATGCACGAGGGCTGGGGCCTTTCTGTTATCGAAGCAAATGCCTACGGATGCCCGGCGGTCGCCTTTGATGTGCCTGGTCTGCGGATGTCAATCCGTAATGGAGAGACCGGATTGCTTGCCGTGGATGATCGCTCTTATCTCGATGCCCTGGTTCGGATTATTACCGATTCAGAATTTCGTAATCGGTTAGCCGAAGGCGCAAGCAGGTGGGCAGCGCAGTTCAATTGGGACGTCTCGGCGCAACAGACATTGGAAGTATTACAACAGTGGAACTTAAGGTTAAGACCTTTTATTCAAACCAACTAGAACGCTTCACAGGGCTCTTTCGGAATCGATCGCCAGTTGGCATTGCGAATTTATCCCCACGGGCGGTGATGTTTATCACATTCGTGGGGATAGTGTGATCAACTATGCCTTTGGTTTCGCGGCTGGATGGCTCCTCGCGCCTGGTGACTTTGGCTTGCTTGCCTTTTCACAGACCGTCCTGACGATCGCAGGTCTCGTTCTCAATTCTGGTTTTGCCTGGTCACTTACCGCCGCCCTTGTTGGGACAGATCGAGAAGAGCGAGCAAGATTGGTACGGGGAACAGGGTTGGGGAACCTTCTCCTCGCCTTGTTGATGGGGGTAGCTATCTTGGGCCTTTATGCGTTCGGACCTTTAAAGCCAGGATTGGAAAAATGGTATATTGCCGTTCTAGTAGCAGGCAGTCTGCCTTTGTTATCTTTGGTAGCAACTGCAAGGGCAACGCTGCAAGGAAGCGAGCGCTTCGGAGTCCTTGCTTCTCTGTGGCTAATTGAAACCGTGACAAAGGCCATTACGGGTATTGGATTAGTCATTGCTGGATTTGGAGCAGTGGGAGCCATCGCCGGCTTCTTCATTGGCTCTCTACTTGCTGGTCTGGTCGGCGTGTTTATTCTGATCAAAATGCTTGGGATTTCCCCCTTCGGACCCAGGCAAAGCTTGTCTTTCCAACAGGCGGGAGCAATGTTCAGTGCGCTGCTGGGTATAGCCTTGTTATTAAATATGGATGTGCTTGCCCTCAAACTTTTTAACCACGGGGATCGATCTGTTGTTGGATACTATCAAGCCGGAATAATCCTGGCCAACACTCCCTACTATATGATGACTGCGACATTCCCGGTGATCTTTATCCAAATCGTTCGGAAAAAGACAATTCGAGATTCGGTTGCAGTTGTCGGTGAAACATTTCGGCTGGCGCTCATTGTGCTGCTGCCAATCGAAGCGTTGCTGGCTTTGTTTCCCCAAACATTTCTCCACTTGCTGTTTCCAGCGGTATATGTGGCTGGAGCACCTGCACTACGGCTTCTAGCGCTTGGAAATGCTGCAATCATTCTCGTAGCTGTCCTTTCGACAGCTTATCAAGGTATCGGTAGAGCTATTACTGCCGGCCGCACGCTCATCGGTGTAGTGGCGATCGAGGCTATTCTCTTACGAGTGGCTGTCCCTAAATGGCATGTTGTTGGCGCAGCGACTCTGTTCCTGGTCGCGACAGGTACAACTCTTTTGATCTTAGGAATCCATTATCTCCGTCACTTGGACTATACTACTCTGCAAGCTGGGTTCCGCTGGCTTGGCAAATATTGCCTTGCGGTAATCATTGGCATCTTCGCTGGCGGACTGATTCTTGCGCTTTTTAATAATGACTGGTTAGCAATCGTAGTCAGTGGAAGTATATATTTCCTCGGACTGCATTGGTTCCAATTGTTTTCGATCTCTTCACTTGGACAAAAGATCGTAGATTTCCGGGCGATGGGAATGTGAAAGTTGAGGAACTGTAAGAATGCGGATTTTGCATCTGGGTTATGAAGATCCGGCCCAACCAGGTAGCGGAGGAGGGTCCGTCAGAACTCATGAGATTAACCGCCGCCTGAGTGACCGGCATGATATCACCGTTCTGGTAGCTGGATATCCGGGCGCGAAAAGACGGTTTGAGGACGGCATCCACTGGGAGCCGCTCTGGCCGCACACTGGCAAGCCGATTGATCGGCTGGCATATTTTGCATTGCTTGGTGCTGCGATCCAGCATTTCCCCCATGATCTGGTGGTAGAGGATTTTAGTGCACCCTTTAGCACAGCGATGTCCCCCTGGTTTACCAGAAAACCGGTGATCGCCTCGGTCCAGTGGTTGTTTGCAAAGCAGATGCGTGAAAAATATCATCTCCCATTTGATTATATTGAGCAGAAAGGGTTACAGTACTACCATAACTTCATTACTATGTCTGATTGGCTTTCTTCCATGATCCAACAACAGCACCCTGATGCTAAGAATGCTAATATCACTACCGTTCCCAACGGTATCGCCCCAGAAGCTTTTTCCGTTGAAATACGCCCTCCCCAGCACTTCTTGTTTGTTGGCCGCATAGATATTCAACAAAAAGGCTGCGATCTACTCATTCAAATTACTGAACGGGCGCACCGCTTGCTAGGCGATTTGATGCCACCCCTATTGATTGTAGGTGATGGCTCAGATCAAGCAGTATTGGAACGCCAAGTTCAAAAAGCAGGACTGAGCGATATCGTCCGGTTTTACGGCCGGATTGAGGGAAGAAGAAAATTCGAACTAATGGCGCAAGCCTTTGCTGTCTTAATGCCTTCTCGATTTGAAACCTTTGGTATCGTGGCAACCGAAAGCCAGGCCTGCGGGGCTGCTCTAATCGCATTCGATGTTGGTCCACTCAAAGAGGTCACTGGAGGAAAAGGAGCATTTCTCGTCCCACCTTTTGACCTGGACGTATTTGCTCAGGAAATGGTGAGGATAGTCACAGATCAGAAGGACGTGAGTCCGGTCGGCAAACAAGCACGGGAATGGGCACGCAAGTACGATTGGGATTTGATTGCCCGCCAGCAGGAATCGGTTTACATGCAAGTTGCAAAAGCCAGCGCGAGCAGGGTTCATTATGCGTCCCGGAAAAAGATAATAAGCGATGGAGAAAAGCTTCTGAATAAAACGCTCGAAAGGAACGCTTTGAACCAACAGATCTATGAAAGCATCGCCCGCAAGGTCATGCTGAACCAAAATGAGCATGTCTCTTCTGCCCAGCCGGGCGAAAGAGAAAGGAAGGTCGCTCGTAAAAATCATGTTGGGCTGGAATGGATCCTTCATTATCCCAATGCACCCGAGCTGCAGGCACAGGAATGGGAGCGGCACCATAGTTTCCAAATCGCTCTTAAAGAAACTTCAGACCTTTTTCATAAGAAAGCGATACCGCATATCTATATCAAGTTTCGCAAGCATTACCGTTACTACGACTCGAATGTGGATTTGCTCGTGCGAAGGGAGCAGTGGAGGCATGCAATCGCTGTTCTTAAAGAGGATGGTTATTCGGGACATGTGATGTTCAAAGAGCCAGATAAGATCATGTTTTCAAAGCCGGAAAAAACTGTCAGCGTTCATCTCCATCCTGGAGTAACTTGGAATGGCGTGCGCTATTTCGATGAACAAGATTTATGGGAACATAGCCGTCCATCCGCCGATTATCCAGCGCAGGAAATGAACGAAAGTTATGATTTCCTCATCAATCTTGCACATAATGTCTTCGAGAATTATGAAATTTCGATAGGCGACATCCTGTACTTTCAACGGCACCTCCAGTCTTATTCCCTCGACTTTGCTCGAATGGAAGAAGTAGCAGCAAGTAATGGTTGGAGATACGGCTATCAGCAGTCACTGGCTCAGGTGATGGAGATTATCAAGGCATGGGAAGAAGCAAAACAATCGGGAGAGATTCTACCAAGGCTGCTTGCGTATCCTTATCCCATTTCAATGTCTGTTTTGGCAGGTGCCTTTTCTGAGAGGATCGCGAGTAATCTTTCTGGAAGGCGCTTCGGCCCGGCGCTTAGAGAAGTGTATGCCTATCCATCATTTTATGTACTAAAGCGCAGGCACGAGCTGCCCATTTTGAACCAACTGAAAGGGAATTAAGAACTGTGAGTGATCGATTTTTGCGTTGGAAGGCGAGGAGTATTTCTTTGGTAGGGCTAGATGGTTCCGGAAAGTCTACCCAGGTGAGTTATCTCAGGGAAATCCTTCAGAAGCAGAACTTCGAGGTGATGGTTATTCATCCGTTTGGCTGGAAGATATTATCCTTTTTATCACGGTCTTCTATAGATCTTTCTACAAATGGCAGAGACGGGAAACAGGGCCATTCGGGGCCAGGATTGTCAGCTAGAGTAAGACAGCTGGTCACTTGGATCGAAGTTTGCGATATTGCCTTATATGTTTGGTTTAATTTCTTGCTATTTCTCTTCTACGCATATATGATGAAGAAGCAAGTTTGGCTGGTCAGCGACCGGTCATTTGATGATATCCTGGTGAAACACATGTACCGGAAAACACTCACACCTTTTGTTATAAAAACCATTCGGCGATTCATACCACGGACTGGGAAAACGATTTGGCTGCAAACGGATCCGACAGTCGCAATGAAGCGGGATCAGGAATTCCCGGAGAGTTATTATCGAGAGCTTGAGGATTGTTATTTTTCTGCAGCTAAGCAGTTTGGGTGGGAGATCGTTCCAACAACTCAGCGGTCGCCGGAGGCAGTGTTGTCAAATATGAAAGCAATTCTTGATCTGCCAGTGACGCATACCAGAATCGAGCAATCCATAGAGTTGAGCTCCAGATGACTTTGGGGATTGCTGCTGTCTAATGGAAAGTGAACCGATATGGGCAGTCGAATTTTGTTAATGAGCAGTATTCCCTTTGCTGCTCCATGGAATGGTGCTGATAAGAACCTTGGGCGGTTGATCGCCCAAACCGACTCGGAGAACGAATATATCCTTCAGACTGGAATAGAGGACAATTGGCCAGCCCATGTGAATCCTATCCGTTCGAGGCAAGCGGGGGCCATGCCAACGGATGGACAAAAAATCCGATCGTTTGGTTACTTGCTGAGTAATAGCCGGAAGGCTGAAATTGTTCATATCATAGCGAGCCTGAGTAAGCCATCACTTTTAGCAACAGGTTTTTTAAAAAGCTGGAAGAAAGCAGCAGGCAAGCCGGTGATCCATACCATTCCATCTCTTGGGGATCTCAGACTGAGCTCCAGGCATTTTATCGCTGATATTACTGTGGTGGTTTCTGATGATTCACGTAAAAAATTGGAAGCGCAAGGTGTGCATAATGTTATCCGTATCTCACCGCCCCTGAACACAAGCCTCCTGCGCCTAACACAGGATCCAGAACAGCTGAATCGTGCTCTGGCTCTTGGACCGCTTGCCATGTTGTATCCGGCGCATTATGGCGCAGACAGTGGGATCAAAGAAATGATCCAGGCATTTGCTGCACTGCCAGCCATACTAAACGATTGTGTTCTTGTACTCGCCTGCCGGACCCACCCCTTTCAGGACGCAGAAGTGGAAGCCAACCGGGTCCGGAGATATGCGGAAGAAACTGGCGTTTCTGAACGTGTACGCGTGCTTGGGAACGTACAAGATATGCCAACCCTCATTTCCGCGTGTGCACTAACCATTCTGGTACCAAGAAAACTATCCAGTAAAATGGATCTTCCATTGGTGATCCTGGAGTCGTTAGCATTAAATCGACCCGTGGTGGTTAGTGATCAGGCTCCAATACGCGAGGCGTTGTTGGGCGGAGGCGGTCTGGCCGTTCCCTTTGGTGATATCAGCGCTCTTACCACGGCAATCAGCCGGCTTCTTTCAGACAAAGTTCTGTATCATACACTTGCTAAAAAAGGATTCGATGCTGTTGAACGGGATTGCAACCCAGAAATTGTAATCGAACAATATCGATATATTTATCAATATCTCTGTAGAAGACAGGCATAGAATGCAAGTAAAGCAAAAACAATTAAATCTTGACATGGATAATCAGGATAGGGAAGAAAAAGTCGACATTCGGTTCTTGCTTCTTCTTTTCAGCCGGATGGCTTCCGCTCTAAAAAATGGCGCTTTTCAGGTATCATCTGTCTACCCTCAGAGTGTACAGGACTTCTTCCGGCCTTTGGATAAACAGATAACAATCCTACGATATAAGGCAAGTTCCCGTTTATGGATTGCAGTGATTCTTGTTGGCGCTATAACATTTAGCCTGCGGGCAGTAAATCTTGGACGCTCTTTTGAAGTTTTCATTGATGAATTCACTTATTTGGTAATTTCCCAATCGGTTGCCAGGAACCTTCACGTAGTGTTATATGGTCATCCGTTCTATTTGCACCCGCCGGCTTATTTCTTTATGGAAGCTGCATTCTTAAAGGTTTTTCAGCCCGGTGGCGATACCATTCATACCATTTATGCCACACGGTTTATAAATGTTATTATCTCGAGTATCTCAAGCGTGCTGCTGTTTCTGATTGCCAAGCGCACTAGAGGCTGGCTATCTGGCATCGTCGTGGCTGTACTCTTCGGGCTTAACTCGTTTGTCATTAAGATTGACAGTCTCAACATGCTCGAGGCATCAGCCATTGGCTTCATCATTTCCGGATACTGGATTTTGGTTTCTGCTATGCAGAATTCCGGTGAAGACTCTTGGTCTCTCTTCTGGGTTCCCGAGATGATTCAGAAGTACTTTTCAAGACCGTCATCGAAAAGAAGACGTTCACACAAAAAAAGAAAGAATAGCAAAGATACAAAAGTTGCAAGGGTGACTTTCGTACAGGAACCGTTAGAAAACTTGCCATCGTGGCGCCTGGGATTAGTGGGGCTTTTTTTTGGACTGGCACTGTTAGTTAAAGAATCGACAGCTTTTCTCACCCTCGTCCCCCTGATCGTGTGTTTTGTGTTGAAATGGGTTGTACAGCGCCGAGATGCAGTCGTGATTGGTCTAGTTTCCGTTCTGATATATTCCGTCTACCCACTTGGTGTGTTTTGGAGTGGCGACTGGACCACTTACTCTCACCAAAAATTCCGCGGGATTTTGCGGTTTCTAGGTATTATCCACATTACTGGTTTCAACCAAAAGGGCGGCCCCTCGCTTACCAATACAATCATCAATCGTTTAGCAATGTACGGGACCACCTATCTCTTGATTGCACTTGGTGTAATAGCGACTGTCATTCTCCTTTCAAACAGAGGGAGGATTGCCCGGCTGATTGGAATTCTGGTGGCTAGTGCTTATGCGATGATGGTTTACTTGATATTCCTTGGCACGCTGGAAGAGCAATACTTCATTTATCTGGTTGTCCCCTGTATTCTTGCCTGCGGAATTGCCATTGATTTCGTTAAAAATTCGATCGTGTACGAACGCCTTGGGCAAAAGCTTTTAATACTCTTCATTTGTGGATCATTTCTTTTGACCAGCTGGGACGCCTACCAGTGGGTCAATACCCATACTCGCCGAGACAACGGATATGAACAGGTGCTGGCGTATCTACGAAAAAATGTTCCAGGAGGTGCGCTGGTGGCCTCGACTAGTGAAACAGGCCAATACGTTTTAGAGGGATATCTAAGCGGTCCTTGGGGAATGTGGCATACAGTTGATGCATTAAAAAAATACAAACCTAAATATCTGCTGGTGACCCCGGAGACAGTTGCATGGAATTATGGCTCGAGTGCCGACGAATTGTTATCTTGGATAGAGGCCAATGGGACTCTAACTTATGAGATAACAGGAAGGCAAGGGAACAGGATTGAACTCTATGATTTGGATTGGAGTAGAAGCCAGTAACTCCGAAAGAGGTTGGAATGTTTCAAAATCACCCGCCGGTAGTCTTCCAGCTTAGCATACTGCCCCGAAAAAAGCTCGATTTCGTTATACCAGGCCATTCCAACTAGATTGTAACGTTCCATTTGTGCTGATGATAATTCCATCTCGGCTCGTGTGCCCTTACCAGTGTTTTCCCCAAAAAGGGGCGGGGAAAGCGGATGGCGGTTCGCTAGGTACGCTAAGTATTTCACCGGGCTCCAGTATCGTAGATCAGGGCTATTATCCGCAGATGCATCCGCGTCTAACCAGGTAGTAGTGATCATTACGTTTGAATCATCAATTGCCATAACTTGCCTGGCGAAGTCATACCCCCGTTGAATTTCTCCATTTTTCTCTGCTGAGGTGCTTCCACTCAGATTTCCTTGTATAGCTGCATCCTCATCTCCCGGGCGTATGCCCCAGCTTGGATAAAGAACCATAATCCAGCCTGCATAACTTTTTCGAACTGTTGTGATTTGCCAGTTCTGATAATCGACAAGGGTGTCAAGGTAGGTATCCAAGAATTTCGTTGCCTCTCCCGCCGGAGAAGGATCGCCAGGACGCCAACCTTGGACGGGAGATTTTGCTATGGCATTCTGATCGAAAGCCCAATAACAGTTTGTTTTGTTTGCATATTCCGCAGGTGGGTAGGTTAATTCGCCATATCGCCCACCCCCAATTCGTACAGCTACAAAATTCGTTCCAAAGTAAGAAAATATGGTCTGAATATAATCTTCAGTAAGCTTTTGAAGCACAGGATTATAAACCAGATTGGCGTCACCTGCATTATCCGGATCCTCATAACGATCGCCATACTGGTTGATGTAGTAAGAATCTGCATATTCTTCATGTACCCATCCGGGTACATCATGATACCCAAGCAAAAGAATAACTTCAAAGCCAGACTGGTAGAGCTGGTTCAGCTCGCTGACTTTTCTTTCCAAATAACTGGAATCCAGTACTCCTTTAGCGGGGTAGACTTTTTTCCAGCTTAAGCTAAACGTTTTTATTTGGATCCCGGCCGCAGTTTCTTTCGAGAGCAGCGCGGGGTTGTTATTGCCAATCAGTGCCCAGCAGTATGATGTGTTATTTGAGCTCATCTTTCGATTTTGTAGCCCCGTTTTTTTTAGAAGAGGACAGGACAACTGGCCAGTTGATGGAACTATGGAATAGAGCAAGAAAGAGATCAGAGCAACAACAGACAGAAAGGTAAGTAGACGTGTAAATTTTGCAGATCGCATTGTTCGTTTGATAGTTAAGTGTACAACTAAGTTTCCTCCAGCACAGAATGGAGGTAACGCTGGATACCATCGAGCGGGCGCTTGGCCATATTGCGATAACCAGATGTGCAAGCTCGATATTGTAATATACGAGCCAAACATCCAAATCATCTTGTAAAGCTTCAAGGCTGCACAGTAGAACTCGCTCAATACAGTGCGCTGGAACCTTTCCACAAAACCATTGGTCTATGAGCGAACTACTTGTTTGGCGGTGTTCAATATCAGTGAGCGGCAAGTGGACCTTATACAGATGGCTATGCCTTGCCACATGATGCCCATTATCGGAGAGAACCGCTCGAATGTTCAAAGTCTAAGTCGTCTTGGTAGAAACGCAGAACGTCATTGTGCAGAACAGCCACGGCAACTTCTGGTTGTTTGGAGGTGTCAGCAAACCAAAGGCATAAGAGCTATAGGTGTCTAGCACGGTATGCAAATAAATCTTGCCCACGCCCTTCACCTGCCTGATATAGAACGTATTTTGGGAAAGAGTTCAGCCGGTCTACTGCTCTCAACATGACGAGTAAATTTCATCCGAGGAATAGATTTATAGTCGCAGTTTGATCATAAACTGGTCTCAATTTCATGACCAAGAAAGTTGCATGTACATGATTCAGAATGTCAAGCTTTTCCACTTATCGCGCCTGTTTCGCTATTGGCTCACCAATACCCTACGTCATGAAAATGCAAGCGACCAAACAAGGACTTTATTGGATCATCGATTCTTTGTCATACAATAGCATTATATTGATAACTGGGTCAAGATTGGTCGTAATCCAATCGCAAAATCGGTCATAATAGGTTACAAATTTTACCCCTTCATTAACTATCCTTGAAAAGAATAGCCTCCCTGGCCGGTCTGCAAGAAAAGGGGACGACTTGGATCTGCTTCTATTTTCTTGCGCAAACGATAGACCACATTCTTGAGCAAAACCTGGTCGCCGCTGCCATATCCGCCCCAGATCGATTCGGTGATGTCCTCCAGGCTGAAAACAAATCCGGGGCGACTCATCAGCAGATGCAGCAATCGAAATTCAAGATTAGTCAATCTGATCTCCGTGCCATCCGGATCAATGAGACACCGTTGTCCTGGGTCAAGCCGATATTTGCCTGCCCTGACAAGACTGAGATTATCGATTGGCACAGTCCAGCTGCGTCGCATCCAGGCGAGGATTTTTGCCAGAAAAACCGCGGGGCTAATTGGCTTGATGACAATATCGTCAACGCCGGCTGTATAGGCTTCAAGGATTTCTGTTTCATGATAGGTGGGCAGGAAAAGCAAAATTGGAGCCACACTTACTGCCCGGAATTTTTGATAAAGCTCCATGCGCTCTTGATGTTCCACTTTAAGATCGATGACAACCAAATCGGGCATTTCTGTGGACCAGCGGTCAATTGCCTTTTCAATAGAGGTTTCCAATATGACGATCAGTCCCTGTTGCCGAAGGATATAGCCCCATACAGGTGCAGTATCGCTCTGATCACACACCACAAAGATTTTTGGAATATTCCGCCCATGGGGCGGATTATGAGCTAAGGTCATACTTTGCCCCGATATTTCTTGAAATGAGGTTTCATAATTATTCGTGTAAACTCCCCTTCCAAGTTGCGGACTAAAAGATGATCCGGCTGCTTTCCCCGGCTTGTCCATAATGAGTGACGCCTTTTTTGCCCCGGCCGTTGTTTCTCTGCCGTGAATCAGGCCCTTGATCATTTGCCCCAGGAAAGATGGTTCGAAGGGCTTGGTGATGTACCCCATGCCAAGCTGACGTACCCCCTCTTCAAGCACATCCGTCGCATAGGCGGTGGCTAGAACAAGGATCATCTCTCGATGATTTTGCCTGATCCTCTTAAGAAACTCAAGACCCGATTGGCCTGGCATATTGTAGTCACTGATGACCACATCGAATGCTTGAGTCTCCAGCTTCGAAAGCGCTTCGGAACCGCTGAAACAAACAGCAATTGAAGTCGCTTCCCCCATGGCTTTGCGCAGCCCATACGAAAGGGTCGTCGCTAGGTTTCGATCATCGTCGACGAGCAGGATATTCAATGTACCCATGCATGGATTCCAATGTCATCGAAACTTGCATCATGCGCCGGATCATATTATCAGTTTAAAGAGCAAGTTCCCCGATATCATGAGGGTTTTCGAGGAACTTTGTGGAAAAGTCAATCATACAGGTCAGATTGCCAGGCGGTAGCCGGTGCCTCGCACGGTCAGGATATATCGGGGATGTTGCAGATCGGCTTCAATGAGTTTGCGTAATTCGTGGATTCTCCAACGGGCTAAGTCTCTTGCCTCTGCAGTTGCCACCTCATAGCCCTGAGACTCTTTTACAAGAGCTTTGTAAGTGACGGCTTTGGGAGCATGGCGAAGCAATGTACTCAGATAATCAAAATAGATTCCCGTTACTGGAACATACTCGTTATTCAACATAGCATGGCGTGCATGTAAATCCAGTTCGAAGCTGCCCCTAGTCAAAAAACGGGCTGGGTCGGTGGCTGGTAGCGCAGTTGTGGCACCCGCTGGGATCGCGTGCTCACCTTCAATTTTTTGTAACTCTGCTAATAGAGTTTGAATTTCACCAACGATTTCCTTTTTGCGCGCAGGTTGTTCACGTTCAGATAATATCTCTGCCACGCGGGTGAGGATGTCTACGGGTTCGACAGGCTTCATAAGATAATCGCGCGCTCCCAATCGAATCGCTTGAATTGCCGATCCCAAGTCGGCGTGCCCAGTCAGGATCAGAACAGGTAAATGGGGAAACTGTTTGTATACCGCGGTCAGCAAATCGGCTCCGCTCATGCCTGGCAAATTCAAATCCAAGAACATGAGATCGTATTCCTGCGACTTCAGGCGATCCAGCGCCTCTTCTGCGGTTGCTGCAGTCACAACGAGATAGTTGTGCTTCTGGAGGATAAACGACAGGCTACGTCGCAAATGATCTTCGTCGTCCACAATCAAAATGGAATATTGCGGCGTCATAATGTCCCTCTGTTTTCATCGCCCGGCACCAGCGGTAACCAAACCGTAAACATCACGCCATTTTCAGGCACGTTCTCCACCAGGATTTCGCCGTGGTGCTGTTGGATAATATCGTAACTGATCGATAGTCCCAATCCTGAACCGTTTCTCTTCGTCGTAAAGAAGGGATCAAAAATGCGCGGCAAGGCATCCTCGCTGATAAGAGGACCGGTATTATGGAAATCGATGCCCATGCGCTGTCCATCGTGACTGATGCGCACATTGATCGAGAGTTTGCGGTCTTGCTGTGCTTCCATCGCTTCCATGGCATTCATACACAGGTTAATAAATACCTGTTTTAGATTGTTGCGAACAGCCGTAATTGTGAACGGCTCGAGTCCATCGGGTTGACACCATTCCACATGTTTGTTTTTCAGCTGAGGAATCAACAGGTCGTGCACTTCCGCAAGTAGCTCGAGCACATGTACACGCTCGAGCGCTCTTGATCCGGTGGCATAGGTTCCACGCAGTTGTGCGACCAGTTGGGAGATGCGATTGGCTTCGGCTGAACCCATCTTCAGGTATTCTAGCGCTGGACTGCCAGGATGGATTTGATCCTCTAATATGTAAAACGCGTTCTTGATCGTTTGGATAGGATTATTGATCTCATGGGCGATGACCGACACCATTTTCCCTAAGGCAGCTAGTTTATCGGCTTGAACAAGTTGACTGCGCATGCCTTGTTCCTTTTCCAGCGCCTCTCTCAATTCATCCAACAGGCGCGCGTTTTGGATCGCGACGGAAGCGTGATGCGCCAAAGACTCCAGCATGATAAGGTGCTTTTCGTCAAAGAAATCTGGTTCGCTGTGGCTGGCATTTAGAAAGCCAATGGTCTTCTCCCTGATGACCAAAGGAACCCCGATATAGGAACGCACCCATTCTGCATTCTGGATATTTTGCCACCCGGTCTCCCGGGCTGTATCGGAAATGTGAATGCTTTTACGGGTGGTGTACATGTGGTGGAAGGTAGGCCACGAGATGGGGAAGTGGAAATCCAGCAAATTCTGTTCGATCTTTTCGAGCCCCAAGTAACCGATGCGACGGACGATGAATGCATGCTCCCCCTCCACGAACATGACGTTTAGGGCGCGGGCAGGAACCAATTTATGGGCCTGAACAAGAATGCGATCAAGGATTTCATTCAGGTCCAGACTCTCATTTAGGGCGATGGAGGTTTCGATCAGCGTGGTGAGATACGTGTTACTTTCCAGAAGTTGGCTCGTGCGCTCGACGACACGGCGCTCCAATTCGGAATTCATCTGCCGGATGCGCTCTTCTGCCTGTTTTCGTTCGGTGATATCACGCAGTACGCCTTCCGTGGCCACCGCCTGTCCATTTTCATCAAATAGTATGTGCGCCGTAATGGAAGCGAATAGAGTGTTTCCATCCTTCTGCCGGAGCAGCGCTTCAAAGTCGTTGACCGAGCCATTTGCGCTCATCAGCGCGTCCAGGACGGCATACTGTTCTGGAAAGACAAAAAATTCTGTTACGTTGCGTCCGATCAACTCCTCTGGCCGGTAGCCTCCCTGCTTTTGGATGGAGGGGCTGATGGATGTGAGATGGCCCTCATTGTCGGTCTCGTAGATCACGTCGGCCACGTTTTCGTAGATGTTACGGTATTTCTCCTCGTTGAGGCGCAACGCCTCCTCCGTTTGCTTTTTTTCAGTGATATTACGGACAGTCACTACGCGTCCAAGCAGGCAATCACGGCTGTCGACTAAAGGCGACATGCGCAGTTCATACCATATTCGAGATTCCCCCTCGCCAAAAACGACTTCATCTTGCGCCTCCAGCATATTTTCATATCGCTCAACTAAAGAAGGCCAGGCACTAAACAGGTCTTTCGCTCTCTGACCAATTGCCTGCGAAGCCGATACACCAAGTACCTTCTGCACAGCCGCGTTGATATCCACAATGTTTCCCTGCGCGTCCAGCACGATCATTCCGTCTGGCATTTTCTCAACCACAAGGTCACGTGCTACAGGTGCAAGGTTGACTAATCTGAAGCTGAAGATGCCCCAGGCGAATGCGGCAACACTGATTGAAAAAGCGAACGGCGTTATATCCAGATTGGGGATGGGAGATGAGCCTGATACATACAGCACATTTCCAACCCAGGGCGTTAGAACAGCAACAAGCAGGATAATGTTCTGTCTGCGAAACAGGCCTTTCGTTCGATTGAAT
>WNFZ01002252.1_pt1 | contig 25891 bp, 26 predicted proteins | sample 5400081 | NCBI WGS metagenome assembly WNFZ01 (sample SAMN13153365, study PRJNA577476) | soil metagenome | isolation source: 80 cm soil or saprolite under grassland replicate 1 | place: USA:California | collected 2016-06-15 | reverse complement strand
TGGGCCTGCTCCTGCGTCTACGGCATCCTGAGTAGCTGTCCCCCGCTCCCGGACAAGGAGGCGTCACCACGCGGCGCAAGGGCGGCGGGCCGGGCGGAGATGATACAAGAACCCACTTGACACGAATTAGAACATCTATAAGCAGTGAGCGCGCCAATGCAGATACGGCACGATACCAGCCGGCGTATGCCCAGGTGTCCTTCTCTCCTCAACGCGCAACGGGTGACAGCCCATTCGACGTTACAGTGCCGTGGCATACATGGACACTCGGGTTACTGGCCGTATTCTTCGTCGGTGACCTGCTCGCCTCTTCTCGCACTGTTCCCTTCGTTGTCACCTGGAGCAGCGCGAGGTGTAGCACGAAGCAGATGGCGGCGCTGTGCCAGTGCTTCGTGCTGGACGCGAAGCACTCACGGCCACTGGGGCGGATGGCTTCGATTGGCCCGCCACGGCGCTGATAGCGGCCGATGTCCTCGGTGGTATCGATCGCCTAGCGCGAAGGCGAATAGAGACTGCACGGATGGCGTCGCGACTGGGTCGACGGAGACCGCGCCCGCGAACCACGCGCTCGCCCGGCCCAGGTCTTAATCGCGTTCTTGGCCACCTGCAAGATGTTGTAGGGCTTGACTTCCATGCGCAGTGCTTCGGAGAGCACTCGCACGGCATGCTTGGTCGCGGCATACACCGCGCCACCGGGGCGAACCTTATGGCCGGCCACTGAGGAGACATTGATGAAATGCCCGCCTTTCTGCTGCTGCATATACGGCAGCGCCGCGGCAATGCCGTACAGCACGCCCTTGATGTTCACATCGATCATCTGGTTCCAGTCATCGATCTTGCGGCGCTCAAGTGGCGACTGCGGCATCAGCCCGGCGTTGTTGATCATGACATCGATCCGCCCGTAGGTCTGCACGGCGTCAACCAACCGTTGAACCTGGTCAATGTCGGTGACGTCTGTTTGTATGGCGAGTGCCTTGCCGCCTTTCCCGGTCAACTCGTCGGCTACTGCCTGGATGCGCTCGGTGCGCCGCGCACCCAGCACCACGGTTGCGCCCTGCGCGGAGAGCAGCCGGGCAGTCGCCTCGCCCAGCCCGCTGCTTGCACCCGTGATGACAACGACTTTTCCTTCGACGTTATTGCTCATCATCATGACCCCTGCTTGCCAAGATAGCTTCAAAAAGCGATGCACATGCGCTGGTCGTCCACGAAAAAGGACATCCACGATGCTGCTGAAGCCATCCTGATGATTGCTCTGTTCGAGATGGTGGTTAGCGATCGATCATGGTCATCGTAGTGGGATTGTAGCGCTGCCCAGCGATGTTCTCTGGCGCGAGCGCCGCGTCGAGCGTCTGCATCTGCGCCGCGTCGAGCGTCACTTGTGCAGCGGCAACGTTCTCCTCTAGATATTTCACCCGCTTGGTGCCCGGAATCGGCACAATGTCTGAGCCCTTGTGGAGCAGCCAGGCGATCGCAACCTGCCCCGGTGTGACGCCGAGCGACCGCGCCACTTCGCGTACCGACTCGGCTGCCCGCACGTTGGCGTCGAAGTTTGCACCCTGGTAGCGCGGGTCGCCGCGCCGGAAGTCGCCCTCGGGGTACTCCTCGGCACGCTTGACCTGGCCCGTCAGGAAGCCGCGGCCAAGTGGCGAAAATGGCACCAGACCGATGCCGAGTTCGCGCAGGACGGGGATGATCTCCGCTTCCAAGTTGCGCTCCCACAGCGAGTACTCGCTTTGGAGCGCCGAGACCGGGTAGACGGCGTGCGCGCGCCGGATGTTCGTTACACCCGCCTCGGACAGGCCGAAGAAGCGCACTTTGCCCGCCTGCACCAGCTCGCCAACCGTGCCGGCCACCTCCTCGATCGGCACAGCAGGATCGACGCGGTGTTGATACAGCACGTCGATATGATCCGTTTGAAGGCGCCGCAGCGATTCCTCAACCACCTGGCGGATGTGCTCCGGCCGACTGTCGAGCCCTCCACGCTGCCCTTGCTCGATGCGCATGCCAAATTTAGTGGCGAGAACCACCTGATCACGTCGCCCTTTGAGCGCCCGGCCCAGCAGTTCCTCGTTGAGGTAGGGGCCATACACCTCGGCTGTATCGAGGAAGGTGCAGCCCAGTTCGATGGCGCGGTGGATGGTGGCAATCGACTCGCGCTCGTCGCGCTCCTCGGGAGTACCGTAGGACTGACTCATGCCCATGCAGCCGAGGCCGAGCGCGGAGACCTCAAGACCTTGCTGGCCGAGCGTTCGTTTTGCTAGACTCATCGTTACTTCTCCTTTTGTCTTGGTACATGTGATTGCGGCTACTTCTTGAAGACCTCCCGCGCGACCCGGACGGCGGACATCGCGCGTGGCCACCCGGCGTAGAAGGCCAGGTGAATGATCACTTCCGCGAGTTCGGTTTCCGACAGGCCGTTCTGCTTCGCCCGGCTCAGGTGTCCTGGAAGCTGCTCCGTATTTCCGTTGGCGATGAGTGCAGCAACCGTGACCAGGCTGCGGTCGCGCGGCGCGAGCTCGGCACGTTCCCACACAACACCGAACAGAACGTCATCCGTGAGTTGCGCCAGCTTTGGCGCGAAATCGCCGACCAGCTGCTGCGCGCGTGATGGTTGCGTTGGTACAGACATCTCGTAGCTCCTTTGCTTGTTCATTCGCTGTGTGATCAGAATCAGACGCTGTCATCGCCCACCAAAAGATCACGCCAGATCACGACCCGATCTACTGCTCCGGCCTTGCAGGCATTATAGCCACGCGTGAAGCTGGCTGATAGAAGAATTGTGGCGAATTATTGTATAATTCTGCAACATACTCAAGAGATGCAGCAGCAGCGGGAGCAGAAGTCGTATGGATTCGCTCGATCCCCAGCAGAACGCCTACGCGGCGCAGCGTGTGCAGGCCAACCGACAGGAGTTGGTTGCGCGTATCGCGCGGGCTATCCGTGACGACGGGCGAGTCGTATGGATTCGCTCGATCTCCAGCAGAACGCCTACGCGGCGCAGCGTGTGCAGGCTAACCGACAGGAGTTGGTTGCGCGTATCGCGCGGGCTATCCGTGACGACGGGCGAGTTGAACCGTTGCATGGCCTGTTCCTCAACCGCTCCTCCGCACCCACGAAGCCATCGCATGGCGTGTCCACACCAGCCTTTTGCGTGATTGCCCAGGGCCGCAAAGAGATCTTTCTCGGGGAGAATCGCTATCAGTACGACCCGGCACACTATCTGCTCACGACCGTCGAGCTGCCAGTCGTGAGCCAGGTGCTCGAAGCCTCGCAAGAACACCCATACCTCGGCGTCCGCGTGCACCTCGACCCGACGATTGTCGGCGCGGTGCTGGTGGAGGCCAATCTCGCCGTGCAGTCCGGTCAGGGCGACGTGAAGGCCATGGATGTCAGTTCGTTGGACGCGAGTCTGCTGGATGCGGTGGTGCGGCTGGTCAGGCTTATGGACTCCCCGACCGAAGCGCGCGTCCTGGCACCGCTCATCACGCGAGAAATCATCGCCCGCCTGCTGCTGGGAGCGCAGGGTGCGCGGCTCCGGCACATTGCGGTGCTGGGGAACGCTACCCACCAGATTGCCAGAGCCGTTGATCTGCTACGGAAAGATTATCGCCAGCCACTTCAGATCGAACACATTGCCCACGAGCTGGGGATGAGTGTCTCGGGGTTCCACCATCAGTTCAAGGCGGTCATCGCGATGAGTCCGTTGCAATTCCAAAAGCGGCTCCGGCTGCAGGAGGCCCGCCGCCTGATGCTCAGCGAGCACCTTGACGCGGCCAGCGCGGGCTCCCGCGTGGGCTACGATGATGCGTCGCACTTCAATCGGGAATACAAGAGCCTGTTTGGCATTCCACCCCTGCGCGATGTCGAACGGCTGCGTGAAGCGACCAGCACCGGTACGCTGCATGAGGCGGCCAGAGGCCAATAAATGGTGCACGTGGATAGCGTCGTGAAGCACATGGAAACGCCGACTATCCACGGTTGATCTTGTGTCACGCACATTACCGTGCGTGACACCAACGGCTTTGACATCTCATACCAGGTTCACCGAGATAGTTCTTGTGTGCGCCAGACTTGGCGCTGTCGTCTCCACCCTGGCACAAAATGATTCATGGTATATACTGTGCTTCGCTCGGTGAACAAACGATCGGATTTTTCGTACAGCGCCTCGTGATGGTGAAGGCGATGGCAAAGACGTGTGTCACCTGACCTGGACGAGCAGATCGTTTCTCTGCATGCGGTCGATGAGAAGAACATCAACCTGCACAAGACAGGAGTGAGTGTGATGAGCGACAAGCGCATCTTTCCCTTTCAAACCGCACTCAATGCATCGACGCTGTTTCCGTTCAAGCTGAGCGTGCCTGAGCAAGTGCGCGTTGCGGCCGCGGCTGGCTTCGCGGGCATCGAGCTGTGGGTCAACGATCTCGACACCTATCTGGCTAGGGGCGGAACGCTTCGAGAGCTGCGGGCTGTGATCGCTGATGCGGGTATTGCCGTTGTCAACGCGATCGCTTTCTTCCCCTGGGCGGATGCCGATGACGTAATCCGCGATCGCGGACTTGCCCAAGCCGAGCGCGAGATGCGGATGCTCGCCGAGCTTGGCTGTGTTGCGGTCGCTGCGCCGCCCTTTGGCAACGTCGCGAGTGTGTCACTCACCACCATGGCCGGCCATTTTGCACATCTGGCCGAGCTGGCGCGGGGGGTTGGGATCGAGCCGTACCTTGAGTTTTGGGGTCGAGCACACAGGCTCTCACGCCTGAGCGAGGCCCTGTATGTCGCGATGGAAAGCGGCTTGCCGGATGCCAAACTGCTGATCGACCCATTTCACATGTACACTGGCGGCAGCGAACTTGCCAGCCTGGCGTATCTGAACGGCGCCAACATCGGCATTGTCCATGTCAATGATTACCCTGCAACGCCAGATCGCGAGCGGATCACCGATGCCGAGCGTGTGTTCCCCGGCGCGGGCGTGGCGCCGACCCATGCCTTTGCAGGTCTGCTCCACCGTGCTGGCTACCGTGGCTACCTTTCGCTTGAGCTGTTTATTGCTGCCTACCATAGCCAGAATGCGCTCGAGGTTGCCCAACGCGGGCTGGCCGCCGTGCAAATGGCGTACACGATTGAAGGATGACAGCGATGCGTAGAGTTCGCTCGAGGATCTTCCAAATGGCCGGTGCCAGGAATATTGCACTTCCAGCGATCAAGGAAACAACATCATGACGGGACACATCAAGACAACCGATTGGGCCGATAGCGTCCACACGCTGTTCACAACCCATCGTATCGATCTGATCTCGTTCGTCCCAGACGGCGGGCACAAGCGGCTGATCGAGTTGTGTCAGTCCGATAGCGCTATGCACACGGTGACGTTGACGACCGAGCAAGAAGGCATCGCGCTGGCCACCGGTGCGTTTCTTGGTGGCAGACGTGCCGCGCTGCTGATGCAGTCCAGCGGGGTCGGCAACTGCGTCAACATGCTGTCGCTGCCACGAATCTGCGCGATGCCGTTCTTCACGCTGGTGACGATGCGCGGCGAGTGGGGCGAGTTCAACCCCTGGCAGATACCGATGGGCCAGAGCGCGCAGACTGTGCTGGAGGCGAGTGGTGTGATAGTATATCGCGCCGACAGGCTCGACGAGGTCGTCCCCACCATCGAGGCTGCGCTCCTGCTTGCCTTTCAGAGCCGGCGCAGCGTGGCAGTGCTGCTGTCGCAGAAGCTGATCGGAGCTAAGAATTTTCTCCGAGGTGACAAATGAGCCTGCTGAATCGGCGTGAGGCGGTGCGCGAACTGCTGCGCGAGCGTGGCGAGCTGATCGTGGTGGCCGGTCTTGGCGCTGCGGCCTACGATCTGGCATCCTGTGGCAACCAGCCGCGGGATTTCCCCCTCTGGGGCGCGATGGGCGGCGCGGCGATGATTGGGCTCGGGCTAGCGCTGGCACAGCCGGAGCAAATGGTGCTGGTGCTGACCGGCGATGGCGAGCTCCTAATGGGTTTGGGCAGCCTGGCGACGATCGCCACGCAGCGCCCGCCCAACCTGCGCATCGTTGTGCTGGACAATGAGCGCTACGGCGAAACCGGCCAGCAGCGCACGCACACCGCGATGGGGGTCGATCTTGCGGCGATCGCCAGCGCCTGCGGTATAAGAAACACGCGCACCGTGCGGCAGAGCGACGAACTCGCCGCGCTCCGGCACGACCTACACACATCTGAGGATATCGTCTTCGCTGTGGTGAAAGTCGCGCCTGAAGAATTGCCACGCGTGCTGCCGCCGCGTGACGGGCCGTACCTGACGCAACGTGTCCGGGCGGCGCTGTTGGGCATCGAGCGGTCGTTGGAGGGATAAACTATCCAACACGCTAATGGAGCCGTTCAGGCGTTGAAACCAGCCGATTTTCGGCGGTCTCACGTGTGACGCTGTCCACGCAAGCACCGCCAGCGCCGGTCTAGGAGGCGGCAGCTGGCACGCAAACGCGATCTGCGTGGGACCGTCATCACCCTGGATGCGCTGCATACCCTCAAAGGAGGGCTTTTTCGTATCTGCGCTATCTCAAACGTCGTTCTTCTCAGACGCGCTCAAGGATAACAAGCGGGATCTCGCGGTTGGTCTTTTGTTGATACTTGTCATAATCAGGCCAAATCTCCTCCATGCGTGGCCATAGGGCCTTGTGTTCATCTGGGGTCGCAGCACGCGCCTTAGCACGGAAGCGATTGTCACGCACTTGAACCATCACGTCGGGGTTCTCGCGCAGATTGAGGTACCATTCGGGATGCGTATCAGAGCCACCTTTGGAAGCAACAATGATGTAGCGACCATTATCCTCACCGTAGATAAGTGCCAGTCGTCGGGCCTTACCTGAACGGCGGCCAAGCGTGGTCAAGATGAGCGTTGGCGCGCCCCGCCACCAATATCCGTCTTCGCCATTCGTTTCGACATAGCGCCGAACGTGTTCAGCAACCCAGCCCTGTGGGCTATCAACTGGTTCTTGGTCGATGGACATGGAACACCTCTTTCTGTACACGACATCACGCCAGTTACAGCGAGAACGTCGCCCGTTTGCTTTCCTTGAAGAAGAATACGACGCAATTCTGAGTGACTACAGTGTCGGTGAGTATGGCGAAGCAATGCTAAACCCCAGTGAAAATCGACTCACAGTGCGTAACCGCATCAAAGCAGCTGCACGTAGGCGCAATGTAGGTGTCGATTTTAGACGCACCACAGGTGATCTCTTGCGCTTCCAGATTGTCGAGCCCAGTGAAAATGGTGCATCAACAGCTTCGCGAAAGGCTGCTGTACCTCCCGAACCACCGCCAGCACCAGTAAAACGCAAAGGTGGGCGCCCAAAGAAGTCTGCATAGCTGTACATAGAACCACTGAACTATGCGTGCAGATCGTGAGCCTCGACCAGGATGGGCACTGGCCCTTCGCCGACGACCGCGCCCTTCTTGCACGGCGCTGTCGATCGTTCTGGTTGCTCTCGCGTCGATCGCCAGCTGCTCTGCGCCAGCGGCAACCGCGCCTACAGCAGTGGCGCTCACAGCGACATTTTTACCATCCACGCCGACATTTTTGTCGAACCAGCCTTCGCCGGCCAGCAGCGCCATACCGACACTGCGCCCGACGCCGACAGCAACTCCGCACGCGTCTGCCACACGCCAAGCCGCATCCTCGCCACTCCCGACGGCAATTCCGGCCGCCGAGGGGACTCCAGCGCCCACGTTAGCCGCAACGCTGATCACCAGAACAGCCTCCCTGGATATCTATCGCGTCGAAGGCGGCTTGACGGCAACGACGCTGTTGGAACTGGCGCCGCAGTTCGAGGCGGCGCACGGGCACGTCGGCGCGCGCATGGGCGCGCGGCTCAGCGGCCGGGTGGCGATCAGCTTCGAGCCGCCCCAGATCGGCCCATGCGCACTGCGCGGCCTGACACGCTCGCACGAGCGGACCATCCAGCTCTATTACGCGCCCGAGACGCCCGCGCGGCTCATCCTGCCGATCGTCGCGCACGAACTGGCGCACGAACTTCAGCACGACTACTACGGCTGGGAAGCGCACCGCCGCTCCGACATCATTTTGCTGGAAGGGCAGGCGACCTGGGCCAGCGGCGACTATGGGCGCGGCGGCGACGGCCGTCCAGTGTGGGCCAGTGAGGCTGAGCAGGCACTGGCTGAAGGAACCCTGCTGCCGCTCGCGACCGACCTGGAGCGCGACTGCCGTCGAACAACGCGCAACGCTGCCTACACTGGCTGGGCCTCGTTTGTCGACTTCTTGATCGCCGCGTATGGGCGCGAGCGCTTCGACACTCTCTACCGTAGCGGACGCGGCCACACGCCCGGCTCGGCCGACTATGTCGGGGTATACAGCAAAAGCCTCGACGAACTCGACCAGGAGTGGCGGAAATGGCTGGCAGATCGATAACTCGAGCGTCCGGACAGGTGGTGCTCCTATCGGTTATGGTTGATCATTCTGGCCCGCACCTTTGACGGATTTCACGCGCGTTTTGCCACGAATTGGGTAATCATGCCCACTGCTATGCAGCTCGTGTGGCTCATTCAGGCCCGTCCAGATACCGCTCCCACCGGCTCGCCCGCGATCCCCCGCCCTATTCTTCAGTACACGCGTTGGACTGTACTACCATTTGTATCCCTAAAGACACTTTGAATCCTTTTAGGTTCCGCTGGTACTGCCACGATCCGCGCGGATAGCACAGTAATCCGCAATCAGAGCCATTGTGCTCTGGTTTGCCAGGGAACGTTGCTGGGTTGATCTCTTACCAGCTCGGTGTGATCGTTCAGGGTGAACGATATCTCGTGCAAGGGATACTGCAGGACGGTATGGTTGCGTTACGAGGAGTGGAGAGTCGCACTTTCTGGAAGGGTTTCGTGGCCGGGTGGATTAGCCTGAAAGACTGCGCGATCTCTATAACGAAAATCACTCGTATCGTCGTTCATTAATTAGCACGACCTATTATCAACATATCTGATGTTAGCGTGCGTGTCGTTCCATGAGCATTTGCGGCTCGATATTCTCGACATCAGGCAGCTGCTCGAGTGCCGGAATATTGGCGAGCGAATCGGCGATCTCGCGGGTGCGGGCGCGCACCCAGGCTGCCTGCGGCGCGTATGATGGGATCTCGACCAGCTCATAGCCGGCCTGTGTGATCTGCTTTTCCCGCGACGCGGCGGCGGTTCCGGTGGGAAATCGCACGAAGATCAGGCCGGTTGGTACAGCCAGTAGGTCGCCGGGTTGCAAGGCATAGACTGGCCCAAGCCGCCCTGTCGCTGCCGAGGCAGTGGCCGCATTGGGCGCGCCTTGAAATACGGCGATCGCACCATCGTCGAGCAGCGCGGCGGCGACAGGAGCCGCCACTCCCTGCGGCTGATCGTGGATCGCGTAGTAATCTCGCTTGCGAACGTAGTGCGCGCTTGAATGTTCGGTGCCGGTGTGGATCTCTTGCGGCGCTTTGGGAAACAGATCTTTGGTAGACATAATTAATTCACCTTGCATACTTTGAACGCTCACATATTTCGAAGCTCATTGTACCTCATAACGTCGAAGCATACGAGGTTGCGCTCAAGATGCAATGCCTTTCAAATAGTGCCGTCAACCCTCGCGGAGGTTTGAAACTACGCTGAGAATCGTTTACATAAAAATATTCGCGTGTATTCGCGAAGTTCGCGGATGCTCTAGCAGGGTTGTAGCAGCATAGTTTAGGAGGCCGATCAATGTACAACGTGCGATATGGCGGTAAAACCGGCAAGCGCTACTCGCTCGCGGTCAGCGACGATCGGGTGGTCGTGCGCAGCAGGGATCGCGGCGTGGTGGCCGACACGCGGCCGTTTGAGGTTGCGGCGCTATCGGCGAAGGCGCGCAGGACGCTGGCCGACTTCGAGCTGGAGGTGCAATTTCGGGATGTGGGCGTCGAGGTTTGGCGCGCCTTGGGGCGTCGCGCGCGCAGCGCCACGCGCGATAACGCTCGCTCGACCCTCAAGCAGGAGCCGGCGATCGAGTTCGCCGGGCGTGTCCTGATCGACTCACAATCTAAACGGCCGGTGATCTACACCGAGAACTTCTTCGTCAAGTTCGACAGCGACGAGAAGCCGAGTGACTGCCGCAAGCTGCTCAGCGAGTACAATCTGAAGGTCAAGCGCGAGCTGGAGTACGCCCGCAACGCCTACTTTGTCGCGGCGCCGGACGAGACGGGGCTTGCAATATTCGATATCGCCGAGAAGCTGCTGAAGGAGCGCTCGGTCGAGCTGTGCCATCCCGAGCTGATCCGCGAGGCTCGCCAGCGCAAAGCATTTATGCAGCAGTGGCACTTGAACAAGACGCGCGTCAACGGTAGCGAAATCGACGCCCATGCCAATGTTGAGGCGGCATGGGCCTTGAGCGACGGCAGCGGCACGATCATCGCGATCATCGACAACGGCGTGGATCTCGATCACGAGGAGTTCCGCTCATCCGGCAAGATCGTCGCACCGCGCGATGTCACGCGTGGCAACAACAACCCGCGGCCGGGCAATCGTGACAACCATGGCACCGCCTGCGCCGGCGTGGCCTGCGCCGACGGAAACTTCGGCGCCGCAGGTGTCGCGCCCAGGGCCAGGCTCATGCCCATCCGACTGGCCTCCGAGCTAGGCTCGCAGGCCGAGGCGGACGCGTTCGTGTGGGCGGCCAATAACGGCGCGGATGTGATCTCATGTAGCTGGGGGCCGGCCGACGGCGATTGGTTCGACCCAAACGATCCACTGCACAACCAGGTCGTGCCGCTGCCCGATTCCACCCGGCTGGCGATCGATTATGCGGCCACCCAGGGGCGCAACGGTAAGGGTTGCGTGGTGCTGTTCGCCGCCGGCAACGGCAACGAGAACGTCGGCAACGATGGCTACGCCAGCTACGAGAAGGTGATCGCCGTGGCGGCCTGCAATGATAGCGGTACGAAGAGCGCCTACAGCGATTTCGGTGCGGCGATCTGGTGCTGCTTCCCCAGCAATCACGGCGAGCCATCGCGCACGCCCGGCATCTGGACGACCGATCGGTCTGGGTCGGTGGGCTATAACCCAGGCATTCTGTCGCGGGGCGACGCTGCGGGAAACTATACCAACAACTTCGGCGGAACGTCGAGCGCCTGCCCAGGCGCGGCCGGCGTGGCGGCGCTGATTCTTTCGCGCAACCCCAACCTGCGCGGCGACCAAGTGCGCGATATCATCAAGCGCTCGTGTGATCAGATCGACGAGGCCGGCGGCAACTACGACGCTAACGGCCACAGCACGCTCTACGGCTTTGGGCGCGTCAACGCAAAGCGTGCGGTCGAGCTGGCGATGCCGGCCCAGCCGGAGCCGATCGTCATCCGCACGGTTGTGCAGGATGTTGCGATCGCCGACATGAAGACGGCCAGGCTCACGTTGCCGATCGCCGACACCGCTGCCCTGAAGTCGATCAAAGTCAGCGTGGATATCGAACATACGTACATCGGCGACCTGGTTGTCACCATCACCCCGCCGGTGGGTATGCAATCCGACCCGGTGATCTTGCATAATCGCGAGGGCGGGTCCGCCGACAACATCAAGAAGACCTACGACGAGGTGAACGCGCCCGGTCTGACGGCCTTCAAAGGCAAGAGCCCGGCCGGCGACTGGACGCTGGAAGTAGCAGATAAGGCGAAGCTGGATATCGGGAAGATTCGCAGCTTTACGCTCGAAATGGCGCTCTAGAAGTTCCTTGGCAACTTGAAAGTTCGTTGGGGGTGTGGGGCGGGTGTTGTATGCAGATGGCAACCCCATCGTCATTACGGATACCATGTCCGTTTAATCCATCCCCCTTGCCACGCAACGGACGATTGTGCATCCAAGGATTTCAGCTTTACATAAATAATCGACTCCTTTCTCCCTTTTTAGTTCCTCAGCACTTGGCGTTGGCCTGTACTACATATTGTAATCCTAAAGACAGTTTGAACTTTCTGAGGTTTCGCGTTGTGCTACAAAGAGAAGCAATGCGTTCCTTGTAAGTGAAGTGCTTGGGAGACAGCTTATAGTTGGATTGCATGTGACCAGTTACGCAGGAGTGGGCCTGCCCTGTACATGTTAACTTTCTCGTCATGGTTTGGTTAAAATGCTGATATAATTCTTCAAAGGTTCGTTGGTGGTGTCCCTCAACTGCTGTGATGGACCAGTGTATGCAATATGTGGGGGTATTGCCTCGGCGAAGCGACTGCATTTAGTGGCATTTCGCCGATAAAAGCTCATCACAGCTATTGAGGGACAGTACCGGTTCGTTTTGTTGCCTGGTAATCCAGGAGGGACCATGCTTGACTCTGAAACCATAGCTCAACACAACAGCCTACTCGAAACGTATCGACGCACTTTGGCGCACCTGCTCCAGCAGGCGGCACAATATGGGGGTGAAGTCTTTGCACCATCCAGCATGGGCCAGGGGCAGCCTTTGGGTATCCTCCCCAATCCTGATCTGAATCAGGGGACAATCACTATTCCGCACGGGGGGACGCTGCTGCTCTATACCGATGGCGTGACCGAGGCGCTCGATATGCATGGCAGCTTCTTTGAGGCAGATCGGTTATATAAGATGGCCCGCGCCAACCGCGAGACATCGGCGCAGGAGCTGTGTGAGCGATTGCTCCAAGCCGTAACACAGTACCGCGGTGCGGCGCTCCAGGCAGATGATGTGACGCTGGTAGCGGTGCGTGCGCAGTGAACAGGAGGGCTGCCATGCCTGATCTGCCAACCGGAATGGTCACCCTGCTCTTCACCGATATCGAGGGCAGCACCCGGCTGTGGGAACAGTACCCCGAGGCAATGCCCGTCGCCCTGGCCTGCCACGATGCGATTCTCCGCGAGGCTATCATCGCCCGCAATGGCGTGGTGTTTCGAACCGTTGGTGATGCCTTCTTCGCAGCCTTCGCCAGCGCCCTGGACGCGCTGGCCGCCGCTCTGGCCGCCCAGCGCGGGCTCTATGCTCAGTGCTGGAATGAGATCGGCCAACTGCGCGTGCGAATGGCGCTGTACACCAGCTTGGTCGAGCTGCGTGACGGCGACTACCTCGGCCCGCCGCTCAACCGTATCGCCCGGCTGCTGGCCGCCGGGCATGGCGGTCAGACTCTGCTCTCGCGCGCGGCTGAGGAGGCCGTCCGTGATCATGTGCCCCCTGGAGCAGTGCTACACGATATGGACGAGCATTATCTCAAGGATCTCACCGAGCCGGAGCATATCTTTCAGGTGGTTATGCCCGACATCCCCGCCAACTTCCCGGCGCTCAAAACCATCACGAATCAGTCTGCTGCGAAGGCAGCAGAGCGCCCACTTGTGACCGCGGATCAGGCGTTACGGCAAGCAAAGCTCCCGGAAATGCCTGGGGTCGATTACGATGCAGTGTGGAAGAAGCAGCGTGAGCGCGCCCTTGAACGCCGCAAGCGCAAAAAGAAAACCGGGAACTCCGGCGGATTGTTCTGAACAGTTTGGGGGTGTGTGAGCTTGCGGGGCATCTCTCTCAAGCTCTCCCTTTTCCCAAAGAGCCGATCGACATACTGATGTTCCAGATCGAGCAGCCGCCCGCAGAGCCAAGTGAGACAGATTAGTGTGCCGCTCAGACGGGCGATCGGCCTGGTATATGTCGGCTTCATCTTGGTCAGTCGCACGCCTGTGGCTCCCTTTACTGGCAGCTCGGAACTAGCAATTGCGATATCGACGCCGCCAATGGAGCTTGAGTCTGAAAATAGCTCAACTAAACAGAAGATCTCGTGCGGGTCTCAAGTGGTGCATGAATTGGTAACGGCAGGCTTGGATCATCATGCATAGCAGTTGACCGTTCTGCCATTTCGCGTTGCATTACCACACCTCACAGCGATTACGGTGTAGTATTCCTGTTGGTACGTGGCGAAACGTTCATGAGATGGTGGAAGCCGTCGGGTCCCCTATGCTGGAATCTTCAAGGTAACTTTAGGACTTACGCACTTATGTGAGTAAACGCTTTCCAAAGCCCTTCGCTGGTGTTGCTATACCGAGAAACCGCTTACCAAAGCCATGAACGACATATCACGGCCATCTCTCAGGAGCGGACTTCCGCTAAAGTCCATCCATCGCTCGGGGAATACCCGCTATTTCTGGCAAAACGCCAGCCGATCGGTTTCGACCGTGCTGAAACAGCGGGCAGCAAATCACACTTTAGCGCACTGGTAAGTGGTTTTTCGCAATCGACATGGGCAATTATGGCATTCCAATGCATCAAATCGATCACGTGCGTAAGTCCTATAACTTCATCGATACACGAGTTCTACGGATTTTCATAACCGTCGGAATCACTATTTCAAAGGCCTAGTCGCCCCGAACTTGCGCAGCTCTGGGCTGCGCCGTAGCCGATCGAGTAGATTGCGTTTCGCGACGTAGACGGCAGCAATAGTGGCAAATATATCAGGATGGCGTATCAGAATCTTGCGCGGTGGTAGGTCAAGCACAAAGCACTCATAGAGAATTGTGCGTTCCTGTGCGGTCGCAACGACCTGACTAACGAGGCGCCAGAGTTCGCTGCATTCAGCTTGGTGCAGCACAATCTCCTCGGGCGTTGCGTCGGGTGTTGCGGCGGCACTGTCGTCCAGCTCCTGCTGATTGCGCGTGCCAGCTACCTGCGCGCGCGCATAGTCAATTACTACGGTCGATACACACCGGCGTAGATATCCAAGAAGCGCGGCAAGGTTGGCAAACGTGCCGAAAGTAGCTGGTGTCAAGGCGGCCCAAGCGCGTGCCAAGGCCTGATCTGCAAGGTCCAAACTGGATTCACCGATCCAGGCGCTCGCGGGACACTGCTTGACCCAGTGTATCATTAAGGGGCGATACCGCGTATAGATCGTCGCCCAGGCATCGGCATCCTCCTCCACAATCGCCTGACGGAATAATGTATAACCCGTATGATGAGTACCTACGCTCTGTTGCAGCTCCATGTGTTCTTCTCAATCGTCAGTAGATATTGGCCGGTGGATATGCAGCTATTCAAGCATAAGAAGACTGGGCTATGGCACCGTTTCGCGGTACAATAAGCGGGACAAAAGCGGTACAACTCAATCTCGTCAGCATATTTCAGAACGTATCTCATCGCGGTGTGTGGAGGCTGGAATGTCCGACGAGTTCTCCTTCGGGCACTGGCTCCAGCGGCGGCGCAAAGCCCTCGACCTGACCCAAGCTGAACTGGCTCGGCGGGTCGGTTGTGCTGCAGAAACTCTGCGGAAAATCGAGGCCGACGCACGGCGACCTTCCCTTCAGATTGCCAAGCGGCTTGCCGATGCGCTGGAGCTGCCTGAAGCGGAGCGCGCATCCTTCATCCATGCTGCGCGCGCTGAATTAGCTGCGGACCGGCTCCTGCTGTCGACGCAGGTGATGCCCCAGGTCGCCTTGCCCTTGCCTTCTACATGGTCGAACGGGATCGTGTCGTTCCTATTCACGGAGATTGAGGGTAGTACACGCCTATGGGAGCAACATCCAAAGGCTATGCGCGCCGCACTTGCGCGCCACAACGCTATCCTGATAGAGCTTGTCACAGTCCATCACGGACGGGTAGTAACGACAACCGGCGATGGTATACTCGCGGCGTTTGTCCAACCTCCATACGCCGTCGCAGCGGCACTCGATATCCAACAAGCACTTCAGAAAGAGGACTGGGGCGCGGTCGGCCAGCTGCAGGTGCGGATGGCGCTTCATAGCGGAGTGGTAGAGGAATGCAGCGGGACTTACTTTGGGCCGACTCTCAACCGCGCCGCCCAGTTGCTTGCCGTCGCGCACGGTCGCCAGGTCCTACTCTCGCGGGCGACTGTCGAGCTCCTTCAGGATCACCTGCCCAGCGATGTCGCACTGCGCGACCTGGGCATGTTGCGCCTCAAAGACCTCGGCCGCCCCGAGCACATCTTTCAACTCCTCGGCCCCGGCCTACCGGCCGATTTCCCTGCGCTGCGCACGCTCGACGTTCGCCCAAACAACCTAACAGCCCAATCTACACCCTTGCTCGGTCGCCAGCATGACCTGGAGGCTGTATGTGCGCTGTTGCGCCGGGACGAGGTGCGTCTCCTCACCTTGACCGGACCTGGTGGTACCGGCAAGACCCGTCTGGCGCTGCAAGCGGGAGCAGAGCTGCTTGAGATCTTCACTGATGGTGTCTGGTTTGTCGACTTGGCCATAATCTCCGATCCCGAGCTTGTTGTGCCTACGATTGCTCAGATCCTTGGCGTGCAGGAGAAGGGCACGCAGCCTCTTATCGAGCAGCTTCGTACCTACCTCCGTCCCAAGCGTCTGCTCTTGCTACTCGATAACTTTGAACATGTGGTGAAGGCTGTGCCACGTGTCGCCGACTTGCTTGCGTATGCGCCGCTGGTTAAGGCATTGGTCACCAGTCGGACTGTGCTGCGCCTGCATGGTGAAAAAGAATACGTGGTGCGACCACTGGCGTTTCCTGATCCCAAGCACCTGCCGGCGCTGGCGACCTTGTCGCAATATGCAGCGGTTGAGCTGTTCATTCAGCGGGCACAAGATGTCAAGGCGGACTTTCAGGTTACCAACGCGACTGCACCGGCAGTTGCCGAGATCTGCGCCCGCCTGGATGGCCTGCCGTTGGCGATCGAGTTAGCGGCGGCGCGCAGCAAGTTGTTTGCGCCTGAGGCGCTGCTCAAGCGGTTAGAACGCCGGCTTGGTGTACTCACCAGCGGGCCGCGTGACCTACCCGCACGACAGCAGACCATCCGCCACACAATTGACTGGAGCTACCAACTGCTAAATGAAGGCGAGCAGATACTATTCATGCGGCTGGCTGTGTTTGTTGGCGACTACTCAGTTGAGGCAGTCGAGGCTATCTGCAATGCGGCGGGCGACTTGCCGATGGATGTTCTGAACGGGTTAGCGTCACTGCTGGATGCAAGCCTGCTCCAACAGGAAGAAGGAATCGACGGGGAGGCGCGGTTCTCGATGCTGGAGACCACCCGCGAATATGCGCTGGAGCGACTAGAGGCGAGCGGAAGGGCGGGCGGCGTGCGGCAGCGACATGCTCAGTTCTACCTCCAATTGGCAGAGCAAGCCGAGCCCGAGTTACGGAGCCCAAAACAGGAAAATGCTCTGAAGCGCCTGGAGTGTGAGCAAGGTAATCTTCGAGCGGTGCTGCAATGGGCCTTCGATTCGCAAGATCGAATGCTTGCCGTCCGCCTAGGAGCCGTACTCTGGCGGTTCTGGTACATCCGTAATTCTTTAAGGGAGGGTAGTGGTTACTTGGAACAAGTGCTTAGGATCTTGGATACCGAATTAACAGACGTCACGAAGCCTGGAGTCAAAGTGACAGCTCTACTGATCGATCTGCACGCTAAAGTGCTATATGGGGCCAGCGTACTGTACTACACTCAGGGTAACTATGCGCTCGCGACGACAATGCTCGAGGAGTGTTTGAGCGCGTGGCGCAAGATAGATTATCGACTTGGAATTGCATTAGCACTCAACTCGCTTGGCCGGATTGCCCGTGAGCAAGGTGCCCATGCGCGTGCATCATTACTATTGACCGAGAGTCTTACCCTAATTCGCGAGATTAATGACTCGTGGTGGAAGGTTGTTGTGCTCTTCAACTTGGGCCTGGTGACGCGACAACAAGGAGACCTACAGCGGGCTATGCAGATGTTTGAAGAAAGCTTAGTGTTGGGCGGTGGCGTCGGCAACCAGCAACTCGTAGCACTAACACTAAAGGAGATGGCACTCATTGTCCTAGAGGAAGGTGATGAGGCTCGTGCAATAGCATTGTGTTGCCAGTGCTTGAAGTTATGCCAAGAGATAGATGACACCGAGATTACGGTCTGGTCGCTCGAAGCTTGTGCGATGGTCGCTATGCGAAGAGGGCATCTTATCCATGCGGCCCGACTATTAGCAGTAGCCGGGCCGCACCGAGAAGCAATCGGCGCGCCGCTCCCGCCCGCCGACTTGCGTTTATATGAGCAGCTTGTGATGAACCTTCGTACACAGCTTCCAGGTGAAATTTATGAGGAATCCTGGGTCACCGGGCGCACACTCCCGCTAGAGATGGCGATCGCTGAGGCTCTCAGTGTGACATGTACGAAGCAGGTTGGTCTGGCACGGTCAATGGATATGCCGTAATCGTTCACGGAGTGGAGAGAAGAGTGGGAGCTGGTTGCCCTGCCCAATAGGCAGCGACAGCTTCGGTTAGGAAGGTGCGCAGGTGGCGATTCTGTTGGCGACAGGTGGCGCTCACCGTCAGGATGCGTTCGACGAACGTATTGCCAGCGGCGCTTTGGGCGCCAAAACAGCCTTTCCGCCACAGTACGGCGGGCCGCAGCGCCCGTTCGGCCGCGTTGTTGGTCGGTTCCACGCCCGCAACCGTCACAAACGTCCACAACGCCGGCCACAAGGCCAGCAGTTCCTCACTCAGCCCCTGCGCCTGATCGTAGCGCCGCCTCCCACGCTCCAACAGCGCGCGCACATTCACCTGTACGGGCAGCATACTCGCCACCAGCATGTCTCGATCGATCTGGCCAGAGAGGAAGCGATGCCAGAGCGCAAACACGATGTCGCTCTGGGCCAGCATGTCCGCCGCCCATCCTCCCAAGGGGCCATCGCGCTCATAGTAGGCCAGCAGATTGCGTATCAGATGCGCCCAGCAGATCTGCCTGCGCTCGGGTGGGAGGACCTGATACGATTTCAGCCGATCGGAACTCACCAGACCGCCAAATTCGGCTCCCAAGAGCGTGGTCAGCACCTTCGCGCTTCGGCTGGCGGCTACATGAAAGAGGGTGGCCAGCGTGCTGACGACCACCCACAACCAGCGGCGCTTGCCGGCTTCCTTCCAGCCGGTTTCGTCCATGTTAACGTGCGCTTGCCCTGAATGGTCGTATACACCGGCGCCAACGCAGCGCTGACAGTCTGTTGCAGGTCGACCACACTGCCAACACTGATCGGCAGTCCACACAAGTCGTCAAGCAGGTGGGGCAGCTCGCGATCACTGATCCGGTAGCAGCCATGCAGCAGGGCGACGGTGGCGGCCGTCTGTGGCCCGAAGCTGCCAGGCGGCACATCCGGCGGTCGTGGAGCGCTGACCAGATCGCCGCAGCCAGGACAGCACACCGTATGATAGTGATGCGCCGTGATGTGGGGTTCTACAACCGGAAGCTCCCACACATACTGGGTCCGGACCGCGCAGGCATCTGGGAGCGTGGTGGACAGCGCCATATGACAGTGGGGACAGCTCTCCGGATGATGCTGCCGCACGTCATTGATGTGGTCGGGATCGGGAGCAGGGCGTTCGTGCCGCTCATGCCCCGGCTGGGCGCCTTTGGTGCGTCCGCGCGGGGGGCGTGAGGGACGGGGCGGAGCGTTGGGTGGGTCGGATGAAGGCGGTTTGGACGAGTTCTGGGAATGCTGGTTGAGGCGTGCTTCGAGATCGGCTACACGCGCCTGGAGTTGGGCCAGTTGCTGCTGCTGCTGGCCCACGACCACGAGCAATGCGCCCACGAGGTGTCGCACGGCGAGAGGGGTCAGACTCCATTCGTCACTGGTAATCCCAGCTGGTGGCGTCGCGTCGTCCATACGGAGAGTATGCCCGGAGTAGGCGCGGTTGTCAAATTGGTGCGATTCACGTGGTCAGGCAGCGACCCCGTGAACGATTACGCGTCCCGAGAGCAAAACTCTCAACAACTGTATGGGGTTCAAGAAAAGACGCGCCCAACGGTTTGCATTACCCGCTGGTGGGCGGGACGAGATAACGCCATTTTGACGGAGCCAACTCCAAGCCATGCAAACTGCTTGAAAACGCGCAGAGTCCCACCAGTCGGGTGCACGCTGTGTTGGGCCGCTCCGATCCTGCGAGTAATCAAATGCTTTTTTCTCTTAGGTGCCGTGCTTTCTCAACCACGCCATAGGTGCCATTTTCAAGAAAGGCGAACAACCTCAAGTATGCATAGGGGTCTTGTGCTTCGATTGCTTCACGATCCGCTGAAGCCGCGACTATTTTCCCTAAGATGATGACTTCTGAGCCGAAGACGAGGTGTTGAACGAAGGTGCATTCCAGATGCGCCTTGCACTCTGCAATGAGGGGCGGCTTCACCTTCTGCGCTGGAATAGGCGTCAAGCCAATGCTTTCTACAGGGCGGGGATGTGGCAAAGCCTGCGATTTCCAAACAATCTCGACCAATTCGTCACCTGGGACGTTGACAACAAACTCTTGGCGAGCCAGAATATTCTGCGCTGTCCAATGTGCGAGATTGCAACCCAGGGCAAGCAGGGAGGGTTCAAAAGCCATCATCGAGATCCAGCTCTTAGGGGCAACGTTGGATTGTCCATCTTCGTTGAGGCTGGTCACCAGAACGATTTGACCGAGCAGAGGCGATGGTCTCCACATACGTTTATCGAAAGACAAACACACTTTTTCTTTCATATCACCAATCCTTCCCCGTCATGCGGCCCAACGGTAAGCGTAACCGGCGGGGCGAGTTTGCAAGGCTCCCAGCCATTATCGCGCCAAAGTGGGCCAAATGCCGCCTGAATCGCGGGGCGGAGCCCCGAAGCCCTGAGCGAAGCGTAGGGTCCGGTGCACACTGTGTTGGGGCGCCGAATCGAGGTGGTCGAGCGTTCCAATCGGCAATAGTCCGATTGCCATCTGCCGAGCATCTTGAGATTGGATAACTCGCGCAGCCCCAGCTGTGGGTGCAGGTGGCTGGCGCATCAGGAGCGCAATCGGCAGTGTGGAGCGGTGCCCGGCTCAGGCAGCGCAAACGTCGCTTTTGTTTTCGATCGCAAGAGATAGCCGCTACTCGCCACCGCAAGAAGACACACCACCAACCCCTCCTAGGAGGGATCATTGGCGACAATCAAGAGCGTGCTAATCATATAAAACCTTTGGAAGATCACCGAGACCCGAGCTGGCAGCAGTGCGTTTCAGGCCAACACGGAGAGCAGTAACGAAACCCAGGTGCGACGCATTTTGCACGATGATCGCTTGTTTCCTCGCGTCTGTCTACTATACGCTGATCAAGCAACTCTTTAGGGGCACACCCCTAAATAACTGCACGACCCCGGCAATTCCCAAAGAGCCTGAAACCTTTATCATGGCAGAGTGTGGCGCTTGCCCGTGCAATCATCGGCGAGCGATCAAGCGCCCTTATCGCTTTTTATACCAACCGCTGGCTAAGAACGCGATGCCGATGACCACCAGCACTAATACCGCCATAGTTCCAAGAAGCTTCCCACGTATCAACACGATGCCAATAGCCACCAGAACCATGACGGCCATGACCACGAGCAGGCTCCTGCGGTAGCGCACCAAGTCCTCAGATTGCCGCCAGAAGTTGGGTAAATACGAGATTCCAGCAGCCACCGTCATCGTTCCTGCGTGGCTCCACAAGGGTACATTCATAAAGTCTCCACGCGCGATGAGGATTGCGATACCTATCAGCCATTCGGCGGTGATTAACCCGCTGAAGGCCAGCATCATCCGCTGCGCCAGAGTGTCATACGACTGCTTCTGGGCGATCCCGCGCATCAGCTTGATGAGCAACACGAGCGTTATGATTGCGCCAAGAGCAGCCCCCGCCTTATGGAGATTATAAAAGAATGTTTCCATGACGCCTCATCCGTTATATCTAAAATGCTAGCCACCTTTCCACCACACTGGCGAACAGGTCAAGGCTTGGCTGAATCAAGGCGGCAACCACCAAGAAATCCATTAGTGCTGTCGCGCTTCGAAAATCACTTCTGGGCAGCGTGCATGCGGCGCCAATCTCCTGGACCGGTCAAGCCAGTCCACCTCGCGAATGGCTGTATCATGAAGTTGGAGAAATCTGTTATGTCCGAGTGAAACATATTGGGAATGGATACTATATAGCCGTCGCCCTGGAGCTGGTCGTATACCGCTCGGACACTCGAGTTCTGTTCCTTGGTGCCGAGCGGTCTCCAGCCTTCATCCGTACGATCGCTCGTTTCGCGCACAATCCACATGATGGGCTGATGTAAGCCGGACTGAATGACGTCAGCCGGCATTGCCACATCGAGCCCTAAGCAAGCGCGAAAGCGGGCATCCATGCGGCAGGCTTCAGCAGTGGTAATACCTCCGAGCGACGCGCCAAATATGCCGACATGGTCCAGGTCCATGCGGCCAGTGAGAAGACCGTTCGGATCGGACTGATCCAACGCCGTCACCTGATTCAACACAAACACCGCATCTTGACCCAGTAGCTCATCAACTGACTGCTTGAAGGGGGCATCTTGCCCATCAAGCTTAAAATCCACCACACGCTGGTCGAGTGCGACATGCCGTCCGTCAGGAAAGACCACGTCGGCCACCGAGTAGGGGTGATCGATTCCGACCACGATATAACCGTGCGAAACGAGCTCTTCTGTTTGATACTTATGATTCGCGCATTTGGGATGCCAAGTTCGGTCGGCGCTGTGGTATCCTGGCGGCATGACACCACCAACTCTCACCATCACCAACGAGCAGGTCAATAGCCTGCCGCTGCTGCTCAGCATTATCATGGATATGAGCATTCGGGATCTGATCGACGCGCATGTGATGCCGCATGGCAACTGGGAAGGGGCGAGCGTGGGCACCGTGCTGAGCATCTGGCTGAGCCACATCCTCCAGGAGCGCGACCATCGCATGGTGGCGGTACGCGACTGGGCCGCAGATTGCGGCCAGACGATCAATACCCTGCTGGATAGCACGCTGCGTGACACGGACTGCACCGACGACCGTCTGGCCATCATCTTGACGCTGCTCGGCGACCCGGCCACGCAGGCCACCCTCGATGCCGCCCTGCTCCAGCGCTGGGTGCGGATCTATCGCCTGCCGACCGAAACCGTGCGGCTGGACAGCACCAGCGTGAGCGTCTACCACGACGATCTGGAAGCCGACAGCCTGCTCCAGCATGGCTGGAGTAAGGATCATCGCCCCGACCTGCGCCAGTTCAAGCTGATGCTGGCCACGCTTGACCCGCTCGGGCTGCCGATCTGCTGCCAGCCGATCGCCGGAAACAAAGGCGATAACGGGCTGTACGTGCCGGCCTATGATGCGACCGTCGCGGCGCTGGGTACCACGGATGTGCTGGTGGTCGGCGACAGCAAGATGAGCGACCTGCCCACGCGTGGCCACATCGTCGTCGGTGGCAGCCGCTATCTGGGTGCCTATCGTCCCATCCACGCCACATCCGAGATCACCGGATGGGTGGACGCCGCCCTGGCCGACACCGCGACCTGGGTGCGCATCGCGACGGTCGACCGCCGCACCGGCGAAGTGCAGGAGGACGCGGTCATCCATCCCTTCGACCGCTCGCAAACCTGGGTTGACCCGCCGACGCAGCAGGCCCACACCTGGACGGAACGCGTCCTGGTTGTCCGGGCGACCGCCTATCAGGCCGGCATGCGCCGGCTGCGCGAGCAGGCGCTCGACCGCCTGACCACCGACCTGCTCAAGCTGGCCCAGCCGCCAATCCGGGGTCGCAAACGGTATCTCCAGGAGGCCGACCTGGCCGAGGTGGTCACGTCCCGGATTGCGGAAGCCAAACTGGACGGGGTGGTGCAGACGGCGCTGGAGCCAATCAGCCTGCGCACTGGCACCACGGCCTGGGTCGTCGCGGCGATCTGGGTTGACCTGACCGCCTGGCAGGCGATGGTGGAGAGGCTGGGCTGGCAGGTGTATGTGACGAATACGACCCGCGCGCAGTACGACGTGCCGGCTCTGGTCGCCGCCTATCACCAGCAGCCGGTGCATGAGCGCACCTTCAGCCGCCTCAAAACGCGCAATCTGCAGCTGCGCCCGGTCTTTCTGCGCGACGAGCGGCGCATCGCCGGGCTGGTCTGGCTGCTGTGTCTGGCATTGCGTGTGCTGGTGCTGACCGAGCAGCGGCTGCGGGCGGCGTTGCAAGAACAGGGCGCGGAACTGGTGGGCCTGAACCCAGCCAGCCGCACACAGGCCACCACGCAGCCGACCACCGAACGCGTGATCCGGGCGTTTCGCAATCTGACCGTCACTGTCGTGACCGGTGTAGGCTGGGAACAGCGCCATGTCTCGTCCTTAAATCAGACTCAACAGCAGATCCTCGCCCTGTTGGGCTTACCATCAGACCTGTACGCTCGCCTAGGCCTGCCGCCCGGGAACTTGGCCCTGCAAATGCGCGAATAATAAGTTGATAAGTGTTGACGGAACGATAGCCTCCCCGGCCAGGCGAGTAAATCACGACGGGAAAACGGGTCCCTGCGTCTGCCACAGCAACAGACGGCTGCGCGTTGGTCATCACGTATTTCAAATGATCAAAGAAAAATGGCGGCAAATGACCCAGCTTGCTTGCAGTGGTAGAGAAGTTGACATCATGAACGTAAGAGTCGCGTTGGTTTGTCTGATTTTTCTCCGCCGGATACCAAACTTGGACCATCAACTCTCGATGATCATCGGGGGTTGAGGTAAAGATCTCGGGCCGACTTTCATCCACCCAGTAATAGGTCGTTGTGCCAATCCCGTAGGGCCCAGTTGGGTTGGGAAAGTGAAACACAGGTAAGACTATGGGTAACATAATCGAAATGAGTAGACCAAGCACACCCAGCCCAACACCTAACCCTGCAATGAGTCGATTGAAGCGTAGGCTGTTTGGCAGAATCAGACCGAACAACCAGATAAGGAAGAAGATCATCGTCAATGTATAGGCCGGAACCATCTGCCAGCGTGAGCCCTCGACTACCACCTGCATGATTGCCATTAAGAGGGCAACAGGTGCCGCATAGCGCATCCAGCGCATGGCGGGAGGAAGTGGAATTGCCAGGGCGAACAATACCAGAAGATTAGCAAGCGACACAAGGATTTCAAGAGATCTCATAGCTATCCAGCTGATCAGAGACTTATGCGCGCCCTGATAAAGCCCGCCTCACTCCCCATCATTCGTGGGAACGGTATCTTCCCACTGTCCAGCTGCGAAAACCCTGCTGCGGTTAGAAGAGCAGGCATATCTTGTAGACCAAGTGTCCCTGCCCCAAATCGTGCAGATTTACCTTGCCGCACCTCAGGACGGTTGAAGTCTACGATCACAAGTCGCCCCCCGGGTTTGAGGACACGAGCTATTTCAGCGAATCCCAGGCGTTTGAGGTCATCAGGCAAATGGTGCAGCATCAAGGCGCTCAACACAACATCAAATGAGTGGTCAGGGAAGGCGAGTTGTTCGATCACCCCAGCCTGGAAGTCAATAGGTAGGCCGGCTCGTTCGGCTTTGGAATGGGCACGGGCGATCTGCTTTGGACCTGGGTCGATGCCGCACACACGGCCTGTTACACCAACACGCTTGTACGCTTCGATTGCCAACGTGCCGGTGCCGCAACCCACGTCTAGCACCGCCTCTCCAGCCTGAAGCTGAGCTAGGTTCGCGACCCGCTGCGGAAGCTTCCGCAACTGACCCCGCATCAAGAAAATGTCGAGAAACCACACCATCAAGTCATAGCGCCAGCCCATATCCATAACCCACCCTTGGGTCGAGCCAGCCTGCGCCTTGCCTGTTTTCTCCTGGTGGTTATGTGCAAACATATGCATAGATTTTTGCTCCTTTGTTTATTTTGATGCGTGAGAAAGTAGCCTCATCTGTCCTTTTCAAGGAAAAGCGCGAAAGAGGGTTGAAGGCCCTGAATTGCCATCGTAGGTCGGCCTTTCACTCCTTAGCGCGAGACTTCCAGATTGGCAGTCCAAAGCTAGCCCCTTTTCATAAATTAGCATTTTTCAATGATATAATGACTATACAACAATACCTTGGCCAATTATGCCGAGACAGGGTCACCGGGAATGGCATGAATACGCCCAATCCCCACAATCGTGGTGAAGATGCGGGCTAATAAAAGCGGCTCCGGCGGTTCCGGGAGCAGTTTTAGCGTTTCTTCGACG
>WNFZ01001532.1_pt1 | contig 25914 bp, 19 predicted proteins | sample 5400081 | NCBI WGS metagenome assembly WNFZ01 (sample SAMN13153365, study PRJNA577476) | soil metagenome | isolation source: 80 cm soil or saprolite under grassland replicate 1 | place: USA:California | collected 2016-06-15 | reverse complement strand
GAGGTGGGCTGCAGCTGGCTGGTGAGCTGGGCGGCGGCGAACGCCCGCGACTCGGCGACGATGTCGAAGCCGGGGGCGAGCTGGGCCAGGGTGGCTTCCAGGGTGGCCAGCGCCCGGAACACGGCGGCGACCTCGGGCGGCACCGCGAGGTCGTAGCTTGCCACCAGCCGGAACAGGTCGGTGAACATCTCGACGTCGAGGGCGGCGCCGGGGTTGAGATGGCGGGCCATGAACTGGCCGAGGGCGCGTTGCAGCCGTTGCTCGTCGACGTCGTCGGGCCGCACCATGACCTCCAGCAGGGCATCGTACAGCCCGGCCGGGTCGCCACGGTCGATGGCGAGCAGGAACTGCTGCAGCGCCGACCGCAGCAGCGCGTCGAGCCGGCCGACCGAGCCGAAGTCCAGCAGGGCCAGGCGGCCGCCGTCCAGCAGCAGGATGTTGCCCGGGTGGGGGTCGGCGTGGAAGACCCCGCCGAGCATGATCTGCCGCAGCAAGCAGCCAAGCAGCGCCCGCGCGAGGACCTGCCGGTCCAGTCCTCCGGCGTCGATGACCGGCCCGGCGGCGTCGAGGGTGAGACCGTCCAGCCGCTCCATCACCAGCACCCGCTCGGTGCACAGCTCCGAGTGCAGGGCCGGCAGCCGCACCGAGGCGTCCCTTGCGGGCCCGGCCGACGCCGCTGCGACTGCGGCCATGTTGCGCGCCTCGACGCGGAAGTCGAGCTCCTCGTGGAGCGCTGTGGTGAAGCCGCGGGCCAGGTCGACGGCGCCGATGGTGGCCCCCCATCTGGTGCGGGTCTCCAGCCTGCGGGCCATGCGGTCCACGATGTCCAGGTCGCGCTCGACCACCGGCCGGATGCCGCGGCGCTGGACCTTGACCGCCACGTCTGCCCCCGAGGAGCGGAGTCTGGCCCGGTGCACCTGGGCGATGGAGGCGGCAGCCAGCGGGCGGGGGCCGAACTCGGCGAAAACTGTGTCGGGTGGGGCACCGAGTTCTTCGCCGAGCATCTCTTCCACCTGCGCCCATGGGGCCGGAGTGACCTGGTGGTGGAGCTTGGCCAGCTCGTTGATGAACTCTGCGGGGAGTAGGTCGCGGCGGGTGGCCAGGAGCTGGCCGAGTTTGACGAAGCTGACTCCGCCCTCCTCCAGCGCCTGCCGCAGCGATGTGGCCAGCCCGGCGCGACCGGCAGGAGCGCCGGCCTGGAGGCGGGGGCCCCGGAGGTGGGGCAGCAGGCCGTGGCGGGCCGCGATCTGGGTGATCTGGAGATATCGCCGGGTCCGGGCCAACCGGTGCCGGAACGCTCGCGCCCACGCCCGCGGCCGTACCGACCCGCTCGGCATGACCACCTCTGCCAAGACCAGGAACGCCATCGCAACCAGCAGCGCGATGCCGAACTGAACGGTGGTGAGCACAAGGCTGTTTTGCTGTGAAGGTCGGATGGCGAAGCCGAAGACCCCCCAGGCCGCCATCCCGGCCAGGCCGGCGAGCACGGTGCGCACCACACCGAGCCGCAGTCCGAGCAGGCGCCGTGCGCCCGCGGCGAGCGCTGCCAAGAGAGCGCCGCCGGTGAGGACGACGAAGACGGCGTAGACGATCGACGAAGCAGCGTTCATCTCAGGCACCTCGGTCGGCTCGTTGCGTCTCACTCCCAAACACTCGTGGCGCCGCCAACACCAACTGATCCGCTGCCTCTCATCTTCCTGCCGGCTGCCGCCCCCGAAAAGCCACGACGGTCATCGCAATTGGTCAGAAAGCAAGTTGGCGACAACCGAGACGCGCGACCTGTTGCGCCTGCGCGGGGGCCAGAGGACCGGCCCTGCGCAACTCGGGTCCGCTCGACAACGAAGCTGATCAGCGTGGACGGGGCTCTCGAGGCGTTCCGGCGGGTCGACAGCGTCGAATACCGGCCGCCAGGCGCATCCGCGTGGCCCGGACGCCGGTACTGGCACCCGCGTCCGCAGGCGCCTGTCCGTTAATAGGCCGTCGAGGTCAATCGGGTGGCAGAGCAAGAGCACTCAAGACAGGATGATCTGCGCGCGGTGACGTGCGCTGACGAGGTACCTGCTAGCCGCGCATACTCGGCAGGGATCCGGCGGCATGCCGACCCGAGATCTGATCACGCTTCGCAACGAGCCCAGGCCCGAGATCCCTCCGCAAGGCCGCGACAGACCCGAGCGTGACGGGCACCGGCAGTGAGGCGCGCAGATCCGGGTGATCGGCGTGGCTGGCGACGCTCGGTCGTAGCCGAATAGCGTGCGTTGCTTATTCGCATGCTTATGCGCTGTTTGGCATGTTCACTCGTAGCCTTGAGTCCCGGCCCTTATCCCGCTGGGACTGCGGCCTGCCGCTGTCATGCATCCTGGGCAAGCCAGATCGAATAGGCGCGCACCTCCGGTGCGGTTGTCTAGTCAGCTGGCACGCACAGATCAGTCGGCTCTGGGCGGCCGGTTCTGTACCCGTATGCCGTGATCGCGAGTGCTCAAAGAGCCGCCCGTAGGGCGGCTCTTTGGGGCTTTCACTTGTGTTGGCCGTCTTGAAGATCGTCTGCAAGGCGGCTCTCACAAGCCGAACGAGTTGCCGCCGTTGGCCATGATCGTCTGGCCGGTGATCCAGCCGGCGTCCTCTGCGGCGAGGATGAGGACGCTTCCGGCGATGTCCTCGGGCTCGGCCATGCGGTGGATGACCTGGCGGCTGAGGCTCGCGTCGACGACTGCCGCTGGCAGCCCTCGGCATTGCCGTGTGGGTGAGCGACGGGAGCACCGCGTTGATCGTGATCCCGTCATCGCCGAGCGTTGCTGACAGCGCCCGCGTGAACCCGATGACGCCATCTTGCTCGCGCGGTAGGCGATCGATACCGGGCTGGCAATGGCGACCGTCGCGGAGGCGACGTTGATGACGCGCCCCCACCCACGCCCGCGCATCAGCGGCAGGAATGCCTTGCACATGAGCATCGGCCCGTTGAGGTTGACGGTCATGACGCGCTGCCAGAGTTCGAGGTCGAGTTCGTCCCAGGTGGCGGACTCGAAGATGGCGGCGTTGTTGACGAGGATGTCGAGGCGCCGAGTTCGCCGGCCACCCGGGTGCGCACCTGGTCGATGACGGACGGGTCGCTGATGTCGAGCGTCGCAGCGATGGCCGATTTGCCGGTGCGGGCGATGAGCTTGCTGGTTTCGGTCAGGTCCTCGATGTCGCCGATGACGACGGTCGCTCCCTGCTTGGCGACGCCGACGGCGATCGCTTGGCCGATGCCGCGGGCGGCTCCGGTGACGAGTGCCACTCGCCCGGCGTGGGCTTCGTGGGCCGCTGATCCGGACATTGTGATCTCCTTTCCGTTCGTCGGGTGGGTCAGGAGCTCAGGGCCGTTGGGGCACCGTCTCGCCGGCGCGTGACGGCCGGTTTGAGCACCTGTTCGCACCATTCGCGGAAGCTGGTAGGGGTCGTCGACTCGGGAATGCGGGGTTCGGCGTTGTCGAGGCCGCTGTTCTTGGCGGCCCACATGTCGACGACTCCTTGGGCCATCGCGTCCGACGCTCCGGCTTGGAGCAGCCGCTGTTTCAGCGCCTGGCCGGGGATCTGCTGGAAGCGCACTGGCTTGCCGAGAACCTCGGAGATGATCGCGGCCATGTCATTGTAAGAGATGTCCTCGGGGCCGAGCACGGCGACGTGGCCGACGCCGTCCCATGAGTCGTCGAGCAGCAGCCTGGCGGCGGTGGCGGCGATGTCGCGGGTGGCGCAGCTTGGCAGCTTACGGTCGCCGGCGATCGGCGCGAAGAAGATGCCGCCGTTTCTGATCGGCTCGGCGAAGCGCAGGATGTTGTCCATGAACGAGGGCATCGTCAGCGCCCGGTAGCTGACGCCTGTGCTCGCGATGAGGTCGTCCATCGCGAGCGAGCCGGTGACGTATCCGGCGTGCGCCGCCCAGGGGGTGCCACGGCCAAGCGCCGAGATCCCGACGACGCGCTTCACCGCGTGGCGCTTGAACGCCTCGGCTGCCGGCCGGGTGAAGCCGACATAGGCCGCTTCGACGCTCTCGGCTCGTGGATCCGGGGGCGCGAGCCAGAAGACGGCGTCGCCGCCGGCGAAGGCGTCATCGACGACGTCAGGGTTGCCGTGGGAGCTCTTGATGACCTCGACGTGCTCGCGTACGCCGGCCGGGATGCGGGACGGGTCGCGGTCGATGACGCGGAGCGCCTCGCCGCTGCCCAGCAGGTTCCCGAGGACTTGGTGGCCGATGAGGCCGGTGGGTGTGGTGATGACGATCATCGCTCCTCCTTCGTCGAGTTATAGCGATGATACACACATACCTTGACTCTCGCTATAGAGCGTTGCTAGCCTCGGGTCATGACCGTAAGAACCCGCATCCTCGAAGCCGCCTCCGAGCTGCTCGCCCAGTCCGCCGACGCTGACGCGTCGACGCGCGCTATCTGCGACGCGGCTGGCGTCACCGCTCCGACCCTGTATCACCACTTCGGCGACAAGGAAGGACTGCTGACGGCCGTGGTCGACTTCGGCTGGGCTGCGTTCTTGGAGACCAAGCGCGCCGTCGCTGCCGTCGTGCACGAGCATGTCGCCGACGACGTCAGAGCGGGCTGGGACAACCACATCGAGTTCGCGCGCGAGAACCCGAACTTCTACAAGCTGATGTGGTCGCCGGTGGTCGCCGCCAACAGTGTGGCGGTCCGCGAGGCGTACCAGATGCTTTATGAACGGCTGGAGCTTGGTGCCGCCCGCGGCCAGTTGCGGATGTCTGTGGAGACAGCGGCGCGCATGGTCTTGGCCGCGGTCACCGGTACCGCGCTGTCGCTGATCTCCCAGCCTGACCTGTTCGGCGACGGCACGTTCGCGACGCAACTGCGCGAGGCCGTGATCGCCTCGATCACCGTCCCGCAAGACGCCGCGCCCACGCCGAAGCGGCGCGCGCCCGCAGAGCCGACGATCGCGACCGCAGCGGCGACGCTGAGCAGCAAGCTCGCCACTGAGGACACACCGCTCACCGAGCCCGAGCAGGCACTCATGCAGCAGTGGCTCACCACGTTGGCCGACGCTTCTGCGGCCGCGCTTCCTGCGCCGCCGCGCCGGCGGTAACACAGAAGAAAGGAGAGCTCGCGATGACCACGACAGCGGCACCCGAGCTGACGGCCTTCCGCTGGTCGTCCCATGACGAAGCCGACCGGTTCCCGGTCGAAGACCCAGCAACCGGCGAGGTCATCACCATCGTCCAGGGGGGCGGGGCCGCGGAGGTGAACGCTGCGGTTGAGGCCGCCCACCGCGCGTTCCAGACCGACTGGCGCTGGCGCACGCCAGCCGAGCGTGCCGCGCTCCTCCTCCAGGCCGCAGACGTCTTGGACGAGCACGCCGACGAGCCGGCGCTGCTCGAGTCGCGCGAGAACGGAAAACCGGTCGCCGATGCACGCTTGAACGACGTCAACTTCCTGGTCGGCGTCTTCCGCTTCTTCGGCAGCCTCGTCGACAAGCTGCCGACCGACTTCTACGACAAGGGCGCGATCTACACCTCGACGTACCTGGAGCCGGTCGGCGTCGTCGGCGAGATCATCCCGTTCAACTGGCCGCCGGTCCACGCCGGCGGCAAGATGGCCCCCGCCCTCGCCGTCGGCAACACCGTCGTGCTGAAGCCAAGCGAGCAGGCACCCCTGACGGTCATGCGCATCGTCGAGCTGCTGAACACCGTCCTGCCCAGGGACGTCCTGCACGCCGTGCCGGGCTCTGGCCACAGCGTCGGCCAGCCGCTCGCCGGCCACCCGCTGGTGCGCATGGTGTCCTTCACCGGTTCGACCGGGGCCGGGGCAGCGGTCGCAGGCACTGCCGCCAAGAACATCACACCGGCGGTGCTCGAGCTCGGCGGCAAGGACGCGCTGATCGTCTTCAACGACGCCGACGTCGACCGCGCTGTCAAAGACACGCTCGAGGGTGCCTTCTATAACAAGGGCGAAGCGTGCACGGCCGGCCTCATCACGCATCCTCGTCCAGGACGGCGTTTACGGCGCCTTCGTCGAGCAACTGGCTGCGGCGGTCGCGAAACTGAAGGTCGGCCGCGGCACCGACCCAAGCGTCCACGTCGGCCCCGTCGTCACCAAGACCCAGCGCGTTCTCAGCTACATCCAGGCCGGCATCGACGAGGGCGCGACCATCGAACGCGTGGGATGTGGCCACGGCGAAGGCGGTCGCCGCGGCCGGGTTTCCGGCCGCGGCCACCACGAGCGGCGGCGTGGCGGCCGCGCTTGGCTACCAAGACCACGAGGGGGCGCCGGCGGGCGAGATGCTCGCCGCGGCTGCACGGATCACCCGGAAGGTCGGTGTCCCGGTGACGGTGGACGCGGAGGCGGGGTATGGGATGACGGCCGTGGAGCTTGTCGCCGAGCTGAAGGGCATGGGGGCGGCGGGATGCAACCTCGAGGACACCAACCACGCGGCCCAGACGCTGCGCGATCCCGCCCAGCAGGCGGCATGGCTGCGTGATGTGCGCCAGGCCGCATCCGGTCAGGGTTACCGGCTTGTGATCAATGCGCGGATCGATGTCTTCCTTCCGTCTGCCGTCTCGGGTTCGGGCGGGCGTACCCAGGGTGAGCTCATGCCGGAGGCTCTGCGCCGGGCGCGGGCATACCTCGGCGCCAGTGCCGACTGCGTGTTCCCGGTCGGGCTGTCGGAGGCCGGCGCGCTGGCGGCCTTCGTTTCGAAGTGCCCGGGCCCGGTCAACGTGCTCCGCATCCCGCAAGCCCCCTCCCTCGCGGAACTCGCCATGCTCGGGGTGGCCAGGGTCAGCTACGCGACCTTGTTGCACCGCGGCATGATGGAGCAGTTCAGCCGCGTCCTCGCATCGCTGGCCGCCGAGCAGGGCGAGCACCCGCGCACCGGCTAGTGGCGCCACACCGCCAGGTGTGACATCACGCGTCAGCCGTTCGGTATCGTTGGTTTGCGCTAACGCGCTGGGCAGCGTGTTCGGCATCGCGATCCTTGCCACCGTGTTCCCCAGCAACGGCAGCTGCACCACGCCCGCAGCATCCATTGGCGGGTTCCGGCCCGCTGAGTGGGTCGCTGCGACCGTTGCCGCGACCGCGGTGATAGCAGCCGTGCTCACCCCGTCCAAGCGGGCGGCCATGCAACCGCTTTCTCAGGCACCGGAGCCTGTCACCGCAGCGGGTCCTTATCCGCCATCACCCTGACCGTCGGTCACAAGGGCTCCGGCATGGTCAAGGCGATCACCCGCCATCTTCCTGGGGTGGCGGCTGAAGCAGATATGAAGGGAAAACGACGCAGCCGGGTGGTTGCCTGCCTCCAAGCGGTTCCGTTCCTCAGGCCGCCGCCGGGTACGCGTGGTCGCGTCACGGAGGCGGCACCGGTGCGGCTACCGGCCTGATGGGAGGGTGCCGGGGCTGCGTGGCAGTTGACGTGCTGCGTGAGTCGCTTTGAAAGCAATTTGAGGCAGATCTGATGCTGGGCAGGATTTTGATCCCTCTGCCCGCGTTCAGGAGGTTTCTCGTAACAGGATGAAAGGGGTGCCGCGGTGGGTGTCACGATGATTCGCGCCAGGGTCAAGGCGGATAGTGTGGCGGAGGTTGAGGGGGCGGTCGCGAAGCTGTTCTCGGCGATCGAACGGGAACAGCCTGAGGACATTCGCTATGCCTCAACCAAGCTGCCCGACGGCGTGACCTTTGTGATCTTCTTGCAGCTTGATCAGGGCGCGGGTAATCCGCTCGAGGGACTGCCGGAGTTTCAGCAGTTCCAGCAGGACCTCCAGACCTACCTCATCGAGCCGCCAGCCGCGGAGCCACTCACGGTTGTCGGGTCCTACCGGCTCTTCGACTGAACCGGCCCAAGCGCCTGATGGTCAAGCCATGACAGCATCGATCGGCGGGGGCCGCCGCAAGGCTGCCAGCCCCGGGATGATCCTTGCTTTTGTCTGCATGGGCCAGTTCATGGTCTTCATCGATGTCTCGATCGTGAACCTGGCACTGCCGTCGATCCAGCGCGGCCTTGGCATGTCCGACGTCAGCCTGAACTATGTTGTGACGGCGTACGCGACCGTGCTCGGCGGGTTCTTGCTGCTGGGTGGGCGGCTTGCCGACAGCTTCGGGCGCCGGCGGATGCTGCAGGCCGGTTTCCTGGTCTTCGCACTAGCATCGCTGGTATCTGGCCTGGCGCAAAACGGCGCCATGCTGATCGCCTCCCGCGCTTTCCAGGGTCTTGGCGCGGCGCTGATCACGCCGGCCGCTTTGTCGATCCTGACCAGTACCTTCCCTGAAGGCCCGCAGCGCAACAAGGCGCTCGGCGTGTGGGGTTCGCTGACGGGCATCGCGTCGATCGCCGGGGTGATCCTTGGCGGCGTGCTCGCGGGCGGGCCCGGGTGGCAGTGGATCTTCTGGATCAACGTGCCGATCGGGTTCGGTGCGGTAGCGCTGGCGCCGCGGATCGTGCCCGACAGCCGGGCGGAGCAACTGCAGCGCCCATTCGATATGGCTGGGGCTGCCACCTTGACCGCGGGCCTGCTGCTGCTGATCTTCACCCTCGGCGAGGCCACGCACGCGGGCTGGGGCACAGTTCGCACTATTGGCAGCCTGGCAGGGGTCGCTGTCCTGCTGGGGGCATTCCTGGCCATCGAGGCGCGGGTCAGGCAGCCGATGATGCCGCTGGGGATCTTCCGGTTGCGGACGATGCGGATCGCGAATCTGTCTGCCGTCCTGGTGTTCGGCATGTTCAGCGCGATGTTCTTCTTCGCTAGCATCTTCATGCAGCAGGTCTATGGGTACTCGCCGGTCAGGGCCGGTTTCGCCTACCTGCCCCTGGCAGTCTGCGTCGCCGCCGGTGCCGGGCTCGCTTCCGGGCTGATCACCAAGATCGCGGCGCGGCCGGTGCTCATCAGCGGCCTAGTGGTGACGGTAGCCGGGCTTTTGCTGCTGCGGTGGGCCCCCGTCGGCGGCAGCTATGCCGCTAACCTCCTGCCGGCGTTCCTGGCGGTCGGGCTTGGCTGCGGCCTGTGCTACGTGACCCTCCAAATCGCCGCGTTCACCGGGGTCAGCCAAGAGCAGGCAGGCATCGGTGCTGGGCTCATCAACACCAGCCAGGAAGCTGGAGGGGCACTGGGGCTCGCGGTCGTGGCCACCATCGCCTACAACGGGATCGCCTCGGGCCTGGCCGCGGCAGGCGATGACAAATCCCTCATCCGGGCCGCCCAGGCATCGGCCAACCACGACGCATTCCTCGCCGCCGCATGCTTCGGATTCGCCGCACTGCTCCTGGCAGTGTTCCTTATGCCGCGCAAGAAAACAGGCGCCAACTCCTCGCCAGTACCGGAAGCCCACCAAGCCCACCAGCAGCCCAGCCAGAACCGGCGGTAACAGATACCGGGAACTGACCCACATCGCTCCACCTGATGAACTCGCATCCCACCCGCCACATCTCCGGCCCACGCTGAGGTCTCCAACAATCTGCCCAGTCCGCACCGTGGTGACCAACCGCGACAGAGGTGAGCAGCACTGTTATGGAACCCAGGAAGAAGATCGCTGTGGCGCGACCGGCAGGGTCGGCCGCCACTTGCGACGTTGCTGAGTGTGCGCGCGCACGACGTCGTCCCAATCTCGCGCAAGCACGGTGTCGATGTCCTCACCGGGGAGGGGCTGGCTGACGCTCTCACCGGTGCCGATTGCGTGATCGACGTCGCGAGCGGCGCCTCGTCCGGCCAAGCCGAGGCGACCGAGTTCTTCACGGCCGCTGCACGCAACCTGCAACAGGCGGGCGAGCGGGTCTCTGTGGCCCGGATCATTGTCGTCTCGATCATCGGCTGCGACCGCTTCAGCGCCGGCTACAACGCGGCGAAAGCCGTCCACGAGCAGGTGATGCAGGCCGGGCCGGTTCCCGTGACGATCCTGCGCGCGGCCCAGTTCCACGAGTTCGTGAGCCAGCTGGTCGATTGGTGCACACAGGGCGAGGTCAGCTACCTGCCGAAGATGCGCACCCAGCTCGTCGCCGCACTGACGGTCGCCGAAGCCGCCGCCGACCTCGCCACCGGGTCGAGTGGCCGCTCGCGCTTGGACAACCTGGGTCGCGATCTTCGAGGTTGCTGGGCAACGCGAGGGGAACCTCGCTCAGATGGGAACACTCCTCGCCAGGCGGCGCGGCTTCCCCATGCGCGCGTCGAGGAGGTAAGCGACCCCGACGACCCTGACCGCCAGCTCTACGAGAGCGGCGCGCTGCTGCCCGGGCCGCACGCCAGACTTGCCGGGCCGACTTTCCGGGGATGGCTCGAATCGAAATTCAGCGCCGCACCGGCCCACCCGGCAGCCAGCCGAGACTGGGGAGTATCGCTGGCCGCGCCGCGGCTGGCCAGCCCGTGTCGCCATCACCAGCGTCCGCGGGCAGAACATTTACCCCCAGCTCTGCGGCGATGGCATGGCCGCTGCGCGCTATCGGCCGGAGCGGTGGTTGGCAGCCTGACCATGCCGGGTCCGCTCGGCCATCTGTCTCGTCCGCAACCGGCGTGCAGGTGCGGACGGCGCGCTCGGGACTGGTTCGGCCCGGTCGGATTCCCTGGTGGGCGCGGTGATGGCGGCGTCCAGGCAACGGGCTGCCTGGCCCCTGGTCGGCTCGCTCGGCGTTGTCGCCGAGGTTGTGTCACAGGTGCCTGCAGTCGGCGACTGAGGTCGCCTGTGCTGCCCTACGGGGCTGCTATCTGGCGTCACCCTTGTGCACTTGGACCTGTTTGAATCGGCCAGGATGGGCATCGCGCGGCTATGAAGCTCGCGGAGGGCTATGGCCGGGGGCTCGGCGTTAGAGTCTGGCCCGAGGGGAAGTTGCCGCTCGCCATGATGAGCATCATGCGTGCGGTCTGGTCGAGGTGGAGGGCTATTGCGGCCGCGGCCGCGTCCGTGTACGCAGTCAATAATGATCTTGACAATGGCCGGAGCCCTCAGCGGCCCGATCCGCGACCCGACTGGCCCGCCCGCGTGGGCCCGAACTGCCAGCGGTGACCATAGCCTCTAGGGTCTTCGGCCGTCCCGGTTTGCTCGAACCGAGCCATGAGTGCCACGCTCAGACTGGATAGCCTCCCTGCCCGGTCTGGGTCATCGGCCGACGTGACAGTTACTAGCTCCTGGGCGGCGAGGATCATCGCATCCAAGCCCGCCATCGTTCCAGCTCGCTCGAACTGTGCATGCAGGGCCAAGACGAGACCGGACAGCCTCTCGTCCCGGTCGGGGTGATCAGCCGAGGTCACCTCTACGGCGTCTCGGGCAACAGCAACCAATGAGTCTAGATCCTCCGCCGACCCGGTTCGCGCGAACCGGGCGCGATCAGCGTCATTAGTGATCCGCTCCCAGCAGTGGTGACTGCCCCAGTCTTGAGGATCACCGACATGATCTTCCACACCCTGCCCAACTTGCTCAGACCCTGCCTACCTTGCGTGGGTCTTATAATCGGGACGGTTGGGCCGCTGACGGCTGACTTGTCCTGGCCCTTGGCGACGGGGTGCCGTCCTCGCGCAAGGTCGGCGAGCATGAGGTCCGGTGAGGGGGTGACGGCCGGGCGTGCGGGCGCAGAACGGCACGAGGCCTGGCGGTGCCTCTGTGGCGCCGGCTGTTCTTTCCGCTGATCGGGCGGGTGGTGCGCTGGCGGTGGGTTTGCTGGGGCCGTTGGAGGTGTCGGTCGGGGGGCGGCCGGTGGTGGTGGGTGCGGGCCGGCTGCGGGCGCTGCTGGCGGTGCTGGCGGTGTCGGCCGGGCAGACGGTCTCGGTGGGCCGCCTGGTGGCGGCACTGTGGGACGGGGACTTGCCGGGTAATTCCCGGCGGAGCGTGCAGACGTACGTCACTCGGCTGCGCGGCATCCTGGGCGCGGCGTGTATCGGCACGGCGGCTGATGGTTACGTGCTGCGTGCTGATCCCGGTGATGTGGATGTGCTGCGGTTTCCGCGGCTGCTTGATGCGGCTGTGGGGGAGGCGGACGCGGGGGCTCAGCGGGAGGGGCTGGCGGGGGCGCTGGCGCTGTGGCGGGGCTGGCCGTTTGAGGATGTGCCGTCGGTGTGGCTGGAGGAGTCGGTATCCCCGCGCCTGGTCGAGCGGTATTACGCGGCGCTGGAGCGGCGTATCGATCTGGATATCGCCTGGGGGCGCTGTGAGGAGCTGGCCGCGGAACTGAGCGAGCACACTGCCCGGCATCCGCTGCGGGAGCCGCTGTGGGCGCGGCGGCTGATCGTCTTGGATCGTTGCGGGCGGCAGGCGGAGGCGCTGGGCTGCTATGAGACGATCCGCATGCGCATCGCTGATGAGCTGGGCGTGGATCCGGGGCCAGAACTCCGGCGGATTCATGCCGATCTTCTGGTCGGGCGGCCGCCGGCGCTGGCAGCTGGCGCGAGATCGCGGCCTGTGCCCCGGCAGCTTCCCGCTGATCTTGATGTTTTCGCGGGCCGGATTGCGGCTCTCAGGGAGCTTGATGGCCTGCGGCCTGGCGAGCCCGCGTCGCGGCGTGCCGGCCCGGCGGTGGTCGTGGTGCACGGGGCGGCTGGGGTAGGGAAGACGTCCCTGGCCGTGCGCTGGGCGCATCAGGTGCGTGATCGGTTCAGCGATGGCCAGCTGTATGTCAACCTTCGTGGTTACGGGCCCGGTTCGGCGATGGGGGCGGCTGAGGCGATACGCGGGTTCCTGGATGCGCTGGGCGTGCCGGCCCAGCAGGTTCCGGCCGACGAGCTGGCTCAGGCTGGCCTGTACCGCAGCCTGCTAGCGGGCAAGAGCATGCTGATCGTGCTGGACAACGCCCGTGATGCCGGGCAGGTGCGTCCGCTGTTGCCAGCCAGTGGCGGCTGCCTGGCCGTGGTGACCAGCCGCCACCAGCTGCCCGGCCTGGTGGCTGTCGAGGGGGCTCATCCGGTCACGCTCGACCTGCTCTCCACCGCCGAAGCGCATCAGATGCTTGCGCGGCGTCTCGGCGAGGACCGGCTCGCCGCCGAGCCCCGGGCGGCCGGGGAGATCATCGGGGAGTGCGCGCAGCTGCCACTGGCGCTGGCGATCGTGGCCGCGCGCGCCGCTGCCCGGCCCGGCTTCCCCCTCGCGGCGCTGGCCGCGCAGCTGCGCGAGGGCAGGGGCAGCCTGGACACGTTCGCGACCGGGGATCCCGGCAGTGAGCTGCGGGCAGTGTTCTCCTGGTCCTACCACGCGCTCACCGCTGATGCGGCCCGGCTCTTCCGGCTTCTCGCCCTCCACCCTGGCCCGCAGATCACCCCGGCGGCAGCGGCCAGCGTCGCTGGCATCCCGGTCCGGCAGGCCCGCACCCTGCTGGCCGAGCTTGCCCGGGCGCACCTTGTCGACGAGGCCGCCCCCGGCCGCTACACCGTCCACGACTTGCTGTCCGCCTACGCCGCCGAACTCGCACGCACCCATGACCCCGGCCCTGAGCAGCGCGCTGCACAGCATCGCATGCTCGACCACTACCTGCACACCGCCCACGCCGCCAACCACCTGATCAGGTCGCCGTGCGACCCGATCGTCCCCGCCCCCGCCCAGGCGGGCGTCACCCCGGAGAATCTTGCCGACCTGCACCAGGCGGTGGCCTGGCTCACCACCGAGCGCCATGTCCTGCTGGCCATGGTCGAGCGGGCCGCTAGCACCGGATTCCACACCCACGCCTGGCAGCTGGCCTGGAGCCTCGGGGTCTTCCTCAACCGGCAGGGACACTGGCACGACCTGGCCGCTGCCCAGTACGCCGCCCTCGACGCGGCCCGGCGGTCGGCCGACCAGGCCGGACAATCACGGGCACACCACGGCCTCGGGATCGCCTACTACGCGATGGGCCGCCTGGACGACGCCCACAGCCATCTCCGGTCAGCGCTGGACCGGTCCGCCAGGCTGGGCGACCACGCCGGGCAGGCCCGGATCCACACCAGCATCGCGCACGTCCTCCACGAGCAGGGTGACCCAGCGGACGCGCTCCGCCACGCCCAGCAGGCGCTCGACCTGTACCGGAAAGTCGGCAACCAGGGCGGGCAGGCCAGAGCGCTCAGCAACGTGGGCTGGTTTCATGCCCTGCTCGGAAACTACCAGCACGCTCTGAAATATTGCGACGACGGCATCCGCCAGCTCCTCGACCTCGGCGACCAGCACGGCCAGGCCGCGACCTGGGACAGCATCGGCTACGCACACCAGCAACTCGGCAACCACCGCGCGGCCTTCGACTGTTACAGGTCCGCCCTCGGCCTGCTCCGGCAAACCGGCGGCCGCAACATCGAGGCCCAGACCCTCATCCGGGTCGGTGACAATCACCACGCTGCTGGCGATCACGTCGCCGCCCGCGCCGCCTGGCGCGAGGCCCTGGTCATCCTCGATGACCTGGGCCACCCCGATGCCCAGCGGCTCCGCACCAAGCTTCACGGTGTGCGCAACGCCCGCTAGCGCATGGCAACTCTGGCTTTGACCTGCACCTTTTGGTCTTCAGGCGGCTCGCTCGTACTCGTTGATCCGCAACTCAGGACAGGTTCACGGCCGATTTGACACGGGCCCGGGGACAGCACACGAGATGCGGCCGGCGTCCGTACAGGCCTGACCGAATGGCTGGGGTTCTGATAAGGCCTGGTGGCCCCCATTCCAGCTGAGAGCGCTTCATAGAGGCCGGGAAGCTGCAGTTCTACCGGCCCGTGCCCGCCGGTCATGCCCAGGCGGAGGGTGAGCTCGGCATGCACCCGCCGGGACCCATAGGTTCCTCACGACGTCGCAGGGCAGCCTGGGTCTGCCGGTGAGCGACGCGTGGTGATCATCCACCAACCCGACTACGGAGAACGGGGGAATATCACTCCCAACACTCCGGGACAGTTCAGACGCTTGCTGAATGCACCTGTGTCCAGCCCATGAAGCAGATCTGAAACTGACGTGAGGTCGGATGACGGATGTGGGTGATCGTGGCCGCTATGAGCGGGGTCTTCGGCGGCCTGCGTGGACACGGAGATGAACCAGTGTTTCGAGATACCCAAAGGTCTCCCGGAGTCCGTTGCGCGAGCGATCTTCGACGCAGTGGAGGAAAGAGGAGGACATTTCCAGATCGCCTGTGAGCGTCGATGGCTGAGAGTTGATGCAGCGGCGCCGCGAAGACGCTCGAGCCAGAATGCGGCCCTCTCAGAGCAATTCGCGACTGGCGCAAAGGCAGAGCGTGTCAGGTCATGAGTAAAGGGGCGGACGCTGATTCCGCTCAGCAGCGAGACGAACTCGCTCAGGAACGCAGTCAAAGATAGGACGAGACGTGATGACGGATCACAAGGTTGTCAGCCGTGCGGAGTGGCAGGCCGTTCGTGCGGAGTTGCTGCAGCGTGAGAAGGAGCACACCCGGAGGGGCGATGAGCTGGCGCGCGAGCGCCACGAGCTGCCCTGGGTCGCGATCGACAAGGAATACCGGTTCGACGCCGACGACGGGACGCGGACCCTGGCCGAGCTGTTCGACGGCCACTCGCAGCTCATGTTCTACCACTTCATGTTCGGTCCGAGCTATCAGGCGGGGTGCCCGGTCAACTCGTCGATGGCCGATGGCTTTGACGGCCTCCTGCCGCACCTCCATGCCCGCGACGTAACCCTGCTGCTGGTGTCGCAGGCTCCGCTGGCCAAGCTTCGGGCCTACAAGCAGCGAATGGGCTGGAGCCTGCCCTGGGTCTCGGCAGCGAACACCGACTTCAACTTCGACTTCGGCGCCTCCTACACCGAGGAGCAGGTGCGCGGGTGGGGGCCCCTCGAGGGCCAACTGCCGCCGATCGCCTATCAGAATGCGGCCGCGAGCGGGACCGACGTCGCCGGATACCTCACGGAATCACCGGCGGTGAGCGTCTTCTGCCTCCAAGACGGCACCGTCTACCAGACCTATACGACCGCGGGGCGCGGGGTGGAGTTCCTGATGGGCTACTACCCGATCCTCGACCGGGTACCGAAGGGCCGCGACGAGGGCGAGGCGTTCCAGACCTGGATCCGCCGCCACGACGAGTACGAGAGTGAGTGAGATCATGGCGACCTCGGCTCCGGGAGCGGCCAGCGAGTATGACACCAAGACATTGAGAAGTTCCGGGCGAACTGGGGGCGCGTCGGCGGGTCATGGGTGGGCACCACGCTGATTCTCATCCACCACATCGGCGCCAGGTCCGGGATCGAGCGCGTCACGCCGCTGGGCTGCTTCCCCCGGGGAGCGGGCCACTTCGCGATCGTCGCCTCCAGTGGAGGGTCGCCGACCCACCCGGACTGGTAAGGCCAACCCCAGGATCACAGCCGAGATAGGCGCCCAGACCTTCACGGTACTGGCGGAGGAACTGGACGACACCGCCCGCGCCAGGCTATGGCCCGACTTGGTCGCGGACGCTCCTTCCCTCGGCGAATACCAGGCTAAGACCACACGACAGATCCCGGTGTTCATGCTGACCCGCCAAGACTGACCTGCGACGAGGGCCGGGCTCCACCTCCTGTGGCAGGTCTGTCGTGGTGACGCCGCCGTCGGGTGGCGACGGGGACGAGGGTCTCAGTCGTGAGCGAGGCTCGTTGCCTCCCCATGGTGACGCGCATACCCTGACGAGCCGGGGCCGACCGAGGTGGTGGCAATGGGCCAAGGCGGAGACGACCTGAGCGCCGAACAAGCCGCCGGCGCGGCGGTCGATCCCACCCTGGCGCGCCGGCTGACCGCCGAGCAGCTGGGATCGCTCCGCCACTACGGGGAGGTGCGCAGAACTGTCGCGGGACAGGTGCTGTTCCACGAGGGGGACCGCAGCTACGACTTCATCGTCATCCTCACCGGCTCGGTGACGGTCCTCGACCACCAGGCCGGGGAGCAGCGAGAACTGGCGACCGGGGGCCCGGGCGACTTCATGGCCGAGCTCGGCATCCTGACGGGCGAGCGGCTGTTCACGACCGCGGTGGTCACCGAGCCGGGCTCGGTCCTGGTGGTCCCTGTGGAGCGCCTGCGTGCCGTGATCGCCCACGACCAGGCCCTCGCCGACCTGATCGTGCAGAACGCCTTCCGCCGCCGCCGGTTGCTCGCCCAGGCGAGGGCGGGGATGCGGATCGTCGGCTCCCGGGCCTCGGCAGACGCCAGGCGGATCCGGCAGTTCGCGGCCCGCAACCGCCTCCCCCACGTCTTCCTCGACGTGGAGACCGAGCCGGTGGCCGCCGCGGTCCTCGGCCACCACGGCCTCAGCGCCGCCGGCGCCCCGATCGTGGTCATGCGGGGCGGCGAGGTCCTGCGCAACCCGTCCGATGCGGAGCTCGCGAGGGCCGCCGGGTTCGGGAGCGGCCCGACGCCGGGCACCGTTTACGACGTCGCTGTCGTGGGCGCCGGGCCGGCCGGGCTGGCCGCCTCGGTGTACACGGCCTCGGAGGGGCTGGCGACCGCCACGATCGACGGGTCGGGCGTGGGCGGCCAGATCGGGACCACCTCAAGGATCGAGAACTACCTCGGCTTCCCCGTCGGGGTGAGCGGCGACGAGTTCGCCGAGCGCGCGCTCGTCCAGGTGCTGCGCTTCGAGGCCACGCTGCTTGTGCCCGCCGCGGCGGTCGGCCTCTCGCCACAGGGCCACGGCTACGCGGTCGAGCTCGATGGCGGCGACGTGGTGCTCGCCCGTTGCGTGATCGTCGCCACCGGCGTCAGGTACCGACAGCTCGACGCGACCGGCCTCGAGCGTTTCGATGGCCTCGGGGTGTTCTACACGCCGCTCGCCGCCCAAGACGAGCTCGGGCCCAGGGACGAGGCAGTCATCGTCGGCGGCGGCAACTCGGCAGGCCAGGCGGCGACGTTCCTCGCCGACCGCGGGCACGGGGTCACCGTCGTGGTCCGCGGGGGCGACCTGCGCGCCAGCATGTCGGAGTACCTCATCGAGCGGATCGCCGAGCAGCCGGCCATCGAGGTGCTCTACCAGTCCGCGGTGGAGGCGGTCGAGGGGCGCGGCCGGCTCGAACGGGTGGTGGTCCGCGACGCGATGGGGGGCCGGCGCACCCTCGAGACAGCGGCGCTGTTCGTCCTCATCGGCGCCGAGCCGCACACCCAGTGGGTACGGGGCGCCGTCGAGCTCGACAGCGACGGGTTCATCCTCACCGGTGCGGGGCTCGGCTCCACCGCGGAGCGACGACCGCCGTGGGACGGCATGGAGCGCGGCCCGTACCTGTTGGAGACCAGCCTGCCCGGGGTGTTCGCCGCGGGTGACGTGCGCAGCGGCTCGGTCAAGCGTGTTGCATCAGCAGTCGGCGAAGGGTCCATCGCCGCCCACTTCGTCAGCGAGCACCTCGGTTCCCGCAGCACTGGTGTCCCTGGCTCACCTCCGATCCGCTGAGGTGCCCGGGCGGTCAGCATTGCGCACCGCTCTGACTCCTCTGGCCGCCGCCAGCTCGTCGAGCTACCCCCAGGAGTACACACGCGCGACACCACACTCGCCGCGACCACGATCGGGAGGTCGCGTAGCTGGGGCAGCGTGGCATGACGGTGAACGTCCGCTCGTCGCGATCGGAAGGCGCGGCCGACGGGTCGTCGACCTCCAGGATGACCATCGCCAACGCCGGTCGGCTACGAGCCGGACCGGCCGCCAGGAGCGCCCAGCACCCAAGCCACCGCCGCGGCAGCGTCTCTGGCTGGATGCACCCCCACACCGCGCGGGAACTGAGCAGATGATCAGCTCAAGATCACCGTGCCATTAACCCAGGACACCACCAGGGGTTCAAGTCCCCTCAGCTCCACTCGATTTTCCTAGGTCAGGGTCATATTGATCACGATTTCTTGATCGTTTTCTGGGGGTCGGGGTGGGCCAGGGCCGGCGGGTGCCGGCATACACGCGCTTGGCGTCTCTGGCCAGGGCTTCGTCGGCCAGCGCCTGCCCGATGCCGCGGTTGGCCCAGTCACCAGGACCCGCCTTACCTGCGATGGCCGTGCCTATTGTCATGTTGGTTGCTTCAGTGATTGCCATGTCTGCTGCTCCGGTTCTGTCGCGTCTGATCGGGCGGGGAGGGGCAGGGGCCCGACCGACGGTCCCCGAGTGCTTGTGACGTGGATGGGGTCAGGGCAGCTTCTGCAGTCCGGTGCTGGTCAGCAGGTAGGCGGGGGCGATAGTGGCGGCGTCTGCCTGGATTAGTTCGACCAGGGCGGTGCCGGCGATTTCCGGGGTGACCTGCGGGCCTAGCTGGCCAAGGTACTCCTCTAGGGACTGGCCGGCGCGAGCTGCGTAGGCCCGGACTGCCGGCTCGCCGACGCCGGTCATCGGCGCGGCCGGTCCGTGCGCGGCGGGCAGCACCGCGGTGAAAGTGATGTCCAGGTCGGCGAGCTTGGCCTCGTCTGGGCGTATCCGGTGATGAAGCGCTGGGTGGCTTTGGCGCCGGCGTAGCCGCCGCTGAGCGGTGACCCGTTCAGCGCGGCGCCGCTGCTGACCACGACCACCTTGCTGCCGGGCCGCAGCGGAGTGAGCAGGGCCTCGCGCAGCCAGTGGAACGTGATCCGGACGTCGGTGTGCCAGTTGACCGAGAACGTCTCCCACGTGTGCTGGTGCAGCGGGCGGTAGTGCGGGGTTGCGCCGGCCACCAGGATGACGGCCTGCGGCTGGTAGCGGTCGAGGAGGCTTGCTGGCACCGTGGCGTCACTGGCATCGGCGACCACCGGCTGGATGGTGCCGGCACCCTTGGCTGGTTCGGGGAACGCCGCCGTGGTGCGAGACACGGCGACCACGGGGGCACCGGCCCGGGCGAAGGCCGTGGCAATCCCGCGGCCCAGGCCGCGGCTCGCGCCGACGACCATCGTGGCGCTGCCGGACCGGTCATTCATGGTGTCCTCCATGTCACGGGTGTGGCCAGATCATGTTACGCGGCCTCAATGCCCGGCTCGCCGGCGGCTGCCGGGCCCGGCGCCCTCTTGGCTGCCGGTGGCTTGAGATAGCTGGTGGCCCAGGCGGCCACGATGGAGATCACGGCGATGATCAGACCGGTGATCACCGGAGCCGAGGCGGTGAAGCTGCCGATGGCCACGCCACCGGCGTACGAGCCGAACGCGATGCCGACGTTGATCGCGGAAGCGGGCAGCGACTGCGCCAGCGCGCCACCGGGGCCGGCCAGACTGATTACGCGGAGCTGGAGCGAGGCCGTCATACCGAAGGCGAACAGGCCCCAGACCAGCAGCATCAGTGCCACCAGGAACGCGATCGAGCCGACGAAGTAGAGCGCCCCCAGGGCCACCGCTGTGCCGGTGGTCGCGACGATCAGGGTCCGCGCGGCGTTGGCGTCCGCGAACCGGCCGCCACCGAACGAGCCCACCGCGGTGGCCACGCCGTAGGCCAGCAGGAACACGCTGACCGGCGCGCCAGTGATCCCCGTGACGTGCTGCAGGAACGGCACGATGTAGGTCAGTGCCGCATACAGCGACGCGAAGACCACGAAGTTCAGGCCTAGCACGGCGAGCACCCGCGGGGCGAACGCGTATCTGGCCTGGCCGGCGGCGCCGCGACCAGTGCCGGGCACCGACGGGACCAGCACCAGCGTGGCGATCAGCGCCACCACCGCCAGCACGACGATCGCGGTGAACGAGCCGCGCCAGCCGAGCGCCTGGCCTGCCAGCGTGCCCAGCGGCACGCCCAGTGCGGCCGCCACCGCGACACCGGAGATGATCACCGAGATCGCCCGGCCCGCGCGCTCCGGCGGGACAATCGAAGTTCCCGTCACGAACCCGGCGGCGATGAACAGGCCCTGGACCGCGCCGGCCAGGACGCGCGCCGCGACGAACAGGCCGTAGCCGGGGATCAGCACCGCAACCAGGTTGGCCAGGATAAACACGACGAGCGCGCCGATCAGGACCCTCCGCTTGTTCAGCTTGATCGTCAACGCCATCAAGACCGGGCCGCCGACAGCCAGGCCCAGCGCGTACGTGGTCACCAGCCTGCCGGCCGCCGGGACGGAAACCTGCAGGTCGGCAGCGATCAGGTTCAGCAAGCCGACCACCAGCAGTTCTGCACAGCCCAGCACAAACACCCCGAAGAACAGCGTGGCCAAGACAAGGTTGGTCCTGCCCCCGCTCAGCGCCCCGTGCTGCGTCCCCATGCCTGGACCTTCCTCGGCCAACCTCGAAGTAGAGCTACGACGAGTACGAACCGTCATCATGGCGGGTGTCGGCTTCAGATGGGCTTCATGATGCTGCGCGACAGCGAGATCTCTGTGCGCAGGCCGTTTTGCCCGCAAGCACCCGGAGGTACCAAGCGCGAGCATCTGCACCAGGCGCTGGGCTTGACGGCCCGTCAGCTGCGGCGCCGGTGCGAGGGACCGACGCTGAGACACTGTTCTGGCCCCTGGGCGGCAAGCAAGTCGGCAAGGGAGCTTTGGCGGGATGGAGCTGCCGGCCGCCGCGCGGCGGAGGGAACCGGGAATAGCGCTGTGGCCCGTCGACGGACCCTGCCCCGGCTGCTGGATGGCAGCGGCCGCATGGTCGTGACCGAGACCTATCCCCGTGCGTACTACTGTCACATCCGGCCCCTGGGCGCGCCGGTCACGCAGTGGAGCAAGCGACGGCGAGCAGACCAGCTGGCCTGGACACCCGGACTGCTGCACTGGGCAGCAGCCCTCGGCGTCCGCTGGCACCCAGACATCCTCAGCCGCGCAGAAGAAGGCTTCTCCGCCGGCCCGAACGGGGAAGACGAATTCGATGCCATGACCGGCCAGCTCGCCATGATCGCCGCAGTCAACCGGCACCATCCCCGCCGGCGAACCTCGCGACGATCCAGCGATCACCACCACCGAAGGATGGATCCTCGGCCGCAGCCTGCTGGCCTCCAGCACGCGGAGTTGCATCGGACGCATCATTCCCCGGAAAGCGTGAGGACGGCGCCGTAAGGGGTCCGGGACCGCGCTCGCCGATGGCCACATGCAGCGCTTAGCGAGAAACCGCAGGTCAGCATGGCCGTGTGGGGACCGGGTTGCAGCAGACACCACGATGTAGCATCAGCTTCCGTACCGCCGCGTGATGCATTGATGCATCTGCGGCAACGGCAAAGACGCAGCAAGGAGGACGAGACTCCCCATCTCGCCGCTCCTCGACTTGAGGTATTCGACACGGCTGGTAAACCGCTCCCTACCAGTTTGCAATCGGGCACGGACCTGGCGGTCATAGCCCCGCCCGGGATCTGCTATGACAATGCCCTGGCGGAATCTGCGCGGTACATCGAGCTCCGGTACAATCGGACACGTCTTCACTCAGGGCTCGGGTATAAGACTCCGCAAGAAGTCTACGACGAGTACCTGAACAGGCAGCTCGCAGCATAAAATAGCATCAATTCACCTGTCCGGAAACGTGGGGTAGCCCAAACCACGCACAGTACAGGCAGCGGTTGGACCCGCAGCACGCGTCCCGGAATGTCAGACCCAAACGTGAAAATAGGCCTCACTGAAACGTGAAGACCTCGGGGTGAGGTCTTCACCTTTGGGCCTGACCTGGCCGAACGGGCGTTGATGCGGAGGTCACCCACAGGTTAAGCGAGCTGCGCCCACAGTGTTTTAGGCGCTTAGCCTCGATTCCCGGTGCGGTAATCCAGTTGAGGTTGGCTGGGACGCTGTTGGCGCTGACCAGGGTGAATGGCACCGGGCCTACGTCATGACCACAACGCCGCAGCAGGCGGGTTGCCCGGAGTGTGGCCAAGAAGCCCCAGGTCACGGTCATGGCTGCCACGATGTTCCGGATTCCACTTCAGTGATCTTTATAGGCTGCGGTCAGCCAGACTCGTTGAAGTCAAAGCATCTGCCCTGGTCACCGACACCGAACGCGCCGGAGGCGAGGTCTGATCCACTCGCCGGGAATCGAGGTTAGTCGTTCTTGCGGTGGGTTGGCCTCGGCCTCGGCCAGGCTGGTGTCCCGGGGTTCGGCGCTCACAGCGGATCTGTGGTCAGCTGGCCCGGTCATCGGGGCTGCGGCGTTGCCGGTGCATGCGCGGGTCGGCTTCCAGGGCGGCGGTTCCGAGGGCTTCCAGGCGGGCCAGTAGCTCGCGCAGCCGCCGGCCGTTGGCGATCCAGGCCTGGTAGTCGTCGTGCTGTTCGGCGCTGAGCCACCGGCAGATGGTCCTGGCGGCGACTTTGCGGGTCCACTGCCAGTACGGGCCGTGCAGCCGGGGCGGGTCGGCGTGGCAGCCGCAGTTCGACCGCCCGCAGCGGGTCCGCCGCTCGATGAGCGAGCCGGGCAGCACCCGGCCCGAGCGGGCGATCGCCGCGAGCTCGTCGGCGATCTTGGTGGCTTCGGCCTGATGTCCGGCGGCGACACGCACGGTCCCAGGCTGGCACAGGTCCCCCATCTCGGCCATATCCAACTGTATACCTACAGTGTGACCCCGGGCCGGAGAGCAGCCGCGCCAGCGCCCGAGCGCGCCGCTGAGCTGATCGCCAGCTACCGGCCGCCGTCGCTGAGCGAGGCCGCCGCGGGCTTCGCCCGCCAGGCCGCGGCCGCGTGCGCGCCCCGGGATCCCGCGCGGGCCAAGGCGCTGCTGTTCGCCTGCGGGAAGCTCGGGGCCTTTGCCTCGGCGGCCGGGCTGGAACTGGACCCGCAGGTGTGCCTGCATCCCTCGGTGATCGAGCGGTTCATCCTCACCGCCGGGCGGCAGCTGTCGGCCCCGACGCGCAGGACGCTGCGCACGAACCTGCGCTACGCCGCCCGCCGGGCCGGCCCGCAGCTCGGTCCCGCGCCAGTGCTGCTGCCGCGGGAGCGGGCCAAGGCCCCTTACAGCGCCGCGGAGATCGCCGCGTACCTGGCCCTGGCCGATGCCCAGCCGACGCGCGGGCGGCGGATGCGTGCGGCCGCCCTGATCTGCCTGGGCGCCGGCGCCGGGCTGACCGGCGCGGACCTGCGCCAGGTCCGCGGCAGTGACATCACCTGCCGGTCCGGCGGGGTCCTGGTGCAGGTCCGCGGCCGCCGACCCCGGGTGGTGCCGGTCCTGTCCGGCTACCACGACCTGCTGCTGGCCTCCGCCGCGTTCGCCGGAGCCCGCCTGCTCACCGGCGGGCGCGACCCCGGGCGGCGGAACGTGACCACCCCGCTGATCTGCTCGCTCGCCGGGGGGACCGGCCTGCCCCGGCTGGACACCGGCCGGCTGCGGGCGACCTGGCTGGCCGACTGCGCCGAGCACCTCGGGCTGGCCACCTTCATGGCCGCCGCGGGGATCACCTGCTCCCAGCGGCTCGGCGACCTGATCGCCGCCCTGGACCCCGCCGGCGAGGCACAGGCGGTGGCTCTGCTCGGCGGCACGCGGTGAGCACGCCGGTCCCGCTCGCCCGGCTGGAACAGATCATCGACCGGTCCCGGGTCGCCGCACGGATCGAGGCGATGCTGCCCGTCGGGATCCGGCCCCGCCAGCTGCTGGTCCGGACCCTGCTGACCGGCATGCTGCTCACCCTGGCCGACCACCGCCCCGCGCACCTGACCCGGGTGCACCAGGCCCTGATAGGCCTGCCCGAGACCGACCGGATCCGCCTCGGCGTCCTAGCCAGCTGGAAACACGGCCCGCACCTGCTGACCTACCGGCAGGTCGAGCGCACCTTCCACCTGGTGGTCACCGCGCTGGCCAAAGACCACCCCGACGGCGCCCCCTCGCCCGACCTGACCGGCATCCTCGACGCGCTGCTGGAAGCCAGCATCCCGCCCGGGCACAAGGACACGACCAGGGCGCTGGCCGTCGACTGGAGCGACCTGGAAACCTTCTCCCGCCCCCCGCCCGCCCGCGGCGGGGACTGCGCCGACCCCGAAGCATCCTGGGGACACCGCCGCGGCGACAGCCCCGGCCAGAAAGACGAGCTCTTCTACGGCTACTACCTGTCCGCCGGAACCATGGTCAGAGAGGAAAACGAGCCGCCCGTCCCCGAGCTGGCCCGCCGCGCCACTCTCACCTCCTGCCGCCTCGACCTCGCCCGGGCCTTCGTCCCGGTCCTGGAGCGCATGACCGCCGACGGCATCGCCCTCGGCGACATCCTGGACGACTCCGGGTACGCCCACCGCGTTCCCGCGAACTGGGCCGTGCCGCTGCGCGCCGCCGGAGCCCAGCTCATCCAGGACCTGCACCCCGACGACCGCGGACCCCGCGGCACCCACGCCGGGGCGATCATCTCCAACGGCAACCTGTACTGCCCCGCCGCCCCCCGGCCGCTGCTCGAACTCGGCCCCCTCGCCCGCGACGCCACCGGCGAGCAGATCACCGCCCACGACCAGCAGACCGCCGAGACCGCCCGCTACAAGCTCGGCAAGATCACCGCCGGCGACGCCGACGGCTACCACCGCGTCATGTGCCCCGCCGTCATGGGCAAGCTCCGCTGCCCGCTACGACCCGGATCGATGTCCCTGGGCTACCAGCGGCCCCAGATCCTCACCCCGCCCCAGCACCCGCCCGCCTGCTGCACCCAGCAGACAATCACCGTCCCCCCCGGCGTGCACGCCAAGACCGCGCAAAAACACGACTACCCCTCCCAACCCCACCGCCGGTCTTACGCGCGGCGGTCGGCTGCCGAGCGGACGTTCTCGACCGCCAAGGACCCCGCCAGCAACGACATCAGCCGCGGCTGGTGCCGGCTCATGGGCCTGACCCCGATCGCGCTGTTCACCGCCTGCCTGCTCATCATCCGCAACCAGCGCATCCTCACGGCCTACGACGCCCGCCAGGAACAGAACACCCAGCGCGCCGCGGCCGGCCTCCCGCCCAAAACCCGCCGCCGGCGCCGCAAGACACTCGCCAGCCTCGCAGCCGCGCCACCATAACCGGGGCAGTCCCTTCCCGCATGCGCAACCATCCGGCAGCGCTGATCACCGTCACAGCCAGCCCTCGCCGCCGCATGCTCCAAGCCAGGCAAACTAGCGTCACCAGCGAGTAAAACGAGCGCCCAGGGACCACCTCAAGGCCGGACAGCCAGGCAAGCAAACTGTCAGAGCCAAACGTGAAGATAGTGCCAGGTCAAAGGTGAAGACCTC
>WNFZ01006430.1_pt1 | contig 25943 bp, 21 predicted proteins | sample 5400081 | NCBI WGS metagenome assembly WNFZ01 (sample SAMN13153365, study PRJNA577476) | soil metagenome | isolation source: 80 cm soil or saprolite under grassland replicate 1 | place: USA:California | collected 2016-06-15 | reverse complement strand
GGATCGAGGGCAACCTGTGCCTGCACCGCGGAGAGGAGGTTCTCCCGCCCGGCACCGGTGATGTTGTCATCCACTTCGCGTGCCCCGGTCAGGAAATTCTTCAGGACGCCCCGGTCGGCCGTGTTGACGATGGCAGAGCGAATTTGAGCGGCCGACCAATCGGGATGTTGCCCGCGCACGACTGCCGCGGAACCGGCCAGGTGCGGCGCGGCCATCGACGTGCCCTGGAAGAAGGCCCAGCAGGGATCGCCCCCGCAGTAAGCGACCGGGATCGAGCTGAGCACATTGACGCCGGGCGCAACGACGTCGGGCTTGACGCGGAAATCCACATCGGTCGGCCCTTGACTGCTGAAGCCCGCCATGATGTCCGCGTTGGCGCTCAAGTAGTAGGCCTGCGCGGAGTGGATCGTGGTCGTGGCGCCATCCGCGCCGAGGAGTGCGGTGCCGTCGGCCCGGCCGAGCATGTAGGCGGGAATGGTGGGCTGATTGGGGGTGCCGTCCTGGGACATGGCCACCGGATCGCCCGCCACGTTGTTGACCACCAGGACCGCCAGCACCCCGGCGTCCTGCGCGATCCGAATTTTGGTGGAGAAGGTGCAGGTGCCGCGTAACACCAGCGCGATCCTGCCATTCAGGCTGCCCGCCGCCAGGGGTGAGCACGCGCGGCTGAGGTTGGCGCCATCCAGCACGACGGCGAGCGGGGCGGTGAGGTTGTTGGTGACCAGCGAGAATTGTCCCGAGGCGGCGCCGTAGGAAGAGCCGCCGACGGTCACGGGCGTCGCGATGTAGTGCGGCACGCTGCTGGCGCCGGCGGTCAGGGCGCGCGCCGCGGCGCCGGGCGACTCGACGGTGAAATGGCCCGGGCCACCGTTGCCCGCCGCCACCGCCACGACCATGTTTGCTTGATCGAGGTTGTTCACGGCCTCTGCAACCAGGTCCTGGAATCCCAATCGCCCCGAGTGCGGTGTGCCGCCCAAGCTGAGGTTGGCGACGTCGAATCCGTCGGTGTAAGCGCTCTCGAGCGCATTGAGGATGTCTTCGGGGCGCGCATCCTCCACAGTTCCGGGGAACACATTGTAGTTGCCGAGCAGGACGCGCGGCGCCACCCCGGAAACTCCATAAGGAATGGTCACGCCATTGACGATGGCCGGGGTCTGGAAGTTGCAGCCCGCCGTGCCGGCCACGTGTGTTCCGTGCGAGTCAATCGCCTCGGCGGTCAGTCCTTGCCGGGCGGCCTTGTTGTTGAACACTTTTGCGGCGATGACTTTGTTGTTGGTGAAGCGCTTGTCACCCAGCCGGGTCTTCGGCGGATACCCGGCGTCATCGAAGCACGGGTGACGAATGTCGATCCCGGAATCGATGATGGCGACCCGGACTTCCACCCCGGCATTCGCCGGACCGCCGGCCACCTGCCAGGCTTCCACCGCCTGGATCAAGCCCAGGTCGGGATCGTCGGTGTTCTTGTGGTAGATGGTCTCGTAATCGGCAGACTTGACCAGCGTCGATTGGCGAATCGTTTCCAGGCTGGTGCCGTTAAGTTCCACGGAGACCGCGTTCAACGAAACTTCGAATTCCCCCGTCACTTTGGCCTTCGGCGCATTGGCGCGCAGCCAGGCTTTGAAGTCATTGCGCGAGGCGGCCAGCCGAGCGCGATAGGATCGCACCGTGTCACTGTTGAAATCGATTTTCTGGCCTGGCGGCGGCCTGGTCCCGGCGCCCGTGCTCAACGGATCCCCTTGCAGTTGCACCAGCGCGCTGCCCGTGTCAACGGTGGCCCCGGCTCGTGAGTTGTCGTCCGCCTGTGCCAGAGCAAGGGTGGGAAGTGCGAGCGAGAACGAGATGACGATGAAGGTCTTCATACGTTGCCTTGAGTTGATTGTTTTGATTCGATGCGCCCGTCATGGTCGCAATGGTCGACTTTTTCGCAGGAATTGGGAACGTGGACCCGGCGGCCGACGCGGTGGAGATCCTTAATCGCCGGTTCGCTACCGATCACTCGGTTCGTCGGGTTCATGGACCACAATACAGCCGGGTAACATAGCGCCAAGCGACCTATGATTTCCACAAAACATTTGTTTCCCGGCCTGGCCGGGCTTAGAACAGGCGTGTGGACAGCTTGGACCAAATCAAAGCACGCCTCGAAGCCGCGGTGCCGGGGGCACAACTCCAGATTCTGCCGAACGAATCGCCGGCCAACCAGCCTTCGTTGCTGGTCGACGTCGCCCACGCGCCGGAGGTGGCGAGGCTCCTGCGTGACGACCCGGAGCTGCGATTCGATTACGCTTCCAACGTGACCGGCGTCGATTGGCCCGACCGCGTCGAGAAGATCAAGACCAAGGTCAAGAGAATCGTCGATGGCTTGGAAAAAGAGATCGAGGAAACCGTGGGAAGGAAAATCCAAGGTTATCTCGAGGTGGTTTATCATCTCTACTCCATGGAGAGGAAACACGGGCCGCTCATCCTGCGACAGCGCACCGCCAATCGCTCGGACCAGGTGGAGGTCGCCTCTCTGACACCGGTGTGGCGTGGATGCGAATTTCAGGAGCGCGAGGTCTTTGATCTTTACGGCATCATCTTTCGCGGCCATCCCGACCTCCGGCGCATCCTGATGTGGGATGGGTTCAAAGACTACCCGATGCGCAAAGATTACGTGGAACCCGACGACTACGAGTACGAGCCAACCCCGCACGGTGAAATCCTGGACAAGTCCGCGAAATCTGCCCCGCGCAAGACGACACCGTGAGGGCTTCCGGAGCGAGTTTGGAAAAAGGCTTGCAGGGTCGTACCCGTTTTAGGTTCCGTACGGAACATAAAACGGTACCGGCCAACGACCGGGGCGGCCCGAGGCCGATTTGCAACAATGCTTGGAGGAGTTCGAGGAACGACTAGACGGCATCCTCGGCCTTGGGGCGGGGAATGGAGGCCGGGGTTGAGGTGTTCGTCGGCGAGGGGGCGACGATTTGGCTTCTGCTGCCCGCAGGGTTGGCGGAGGCGAGGGCTGCCTGGCGTGCTTGATCGAGCGTGGCCTTGAATTCGAACGGGTATTGGGGGGTGATGACCAGGTTCTTGAACAGGCCATGTCGGCGACGGATGACCAGCATGCGCCGGCTGTCCCACAGGGTGTTCGGCCAGCGCTCGGCCCAGAAGACGGGCCGATTGCCGATGTGCTTGATGTCCAGCAGTCGCACCCAACGGATGGGCAACCCAAGCCAGAACACTTGGAGATGCTTGGCGGTGACGCGATAGCGGATGCTCGCGGCCGACCACAACAGCAGGCCGGCCGCAGAGAACACGATCACGATGGCCAGTAGAACTTGAGTCAGGAATCCATTCATCGACACGGCCCGAGCCGGAGCACCGGAAAAGCGGTGCGCGGTTCAGGCGACAGCCAGCCCAGACTGCGCTGGCGGCTCGATGAAGAGCTAGAAGAATGCCGAGAATGGCCCGGCGGAGAATTCCTCGCCTATGGCGTCGGCGGCGGGATGAAGACGGACTGCCCGATCTTGAGCCGGTTCCAATTCACTCCGGCGTTGGCATCGATGATTTGCTTTTGCGTGATGTTGTATCCTTGGGCGCGGAGATCCTTCACGATGCGCAGCAGAGTATCGCCATCTTTGATCTTGTAGGTGTAGCCTTTTTCCGGAGGCGAACCCGCGTTCGGTGCGACATTCTTTTCGGGCTTGTTGCTCCCCGGTGGCGTGGCGGGATCTTTGGCCGGCGGCGGCTTGCTCAGTCCCTTGGTGAGCGCATCCAACTGGGCGAGGACCACGGTATTGTCGTGCTGGCGCTTCTTTTCCACTTCATCGAGTTGTTCGGCCAAGTGCTTGATTCGTTCCTGGATGGCGGCGGTTTCATTGCGGTTTTTCAAGCGATCGTTTTCCTCCTTCAGGGAATGGATCTCTTCCAGCAGGGAATTCATCTTTTTCTGCTGCAACTGGAGCGTTTCTTCGAGCTTTTCGATTCTCGTTTCGACGTTCTTGAAGCGGGTCTCGGCTTCTTCCTTCTCGGCGGCGGCCGTGTTGGGGTCCTGGGCGGGGAGCGGAGCGGCCGGGCCGAGCAGGCCGACGAGCAGACCGGCGCAAATGAAAAGCGGTTTCATGCGCCGAACATAGAAACGAGCCAAAGCCGCTGCAAGCTGAGAAAGAGCCAAATGACCCGAGAGTTGACCTCGGCCGGGCCGATCATTACGAGCGAAAAGGAAAAGAGCGCGGGGCTGCGGACGTTGCAACGGATTAAAAGCTCCCTGCGCAAACGAACCTCAAACCGAAAGTGAACTTGTGATACACAGCCAGAAACCGTGGTTCGACGCGGTCCCTTGGGAATCGGTGCTGACGCTGAACCGGGCTTTATGCCAGGCGCAGAAAATGGAGTCTCTGCATAACTCCAAGGGCCTCGACCGGGCCCGCCGTCTTTGGGAGAAGGCCGGGTCTCGGAAGATGAGCCTGGAGCAGGCGTGTGAGATTTGCCATGAGTGCCAGGAACTGGCGCCGTTCACTTTCAACAACGGAAATACCTTCGCCGCCATCGGTCGGACGTTCGTGGAAGACCACCTGAAATGGATGCCACCGGTGGAGGCGCAGATCATCCGCACGACGATTTGCCACTACATCGTCGGTCTGATTGGCCGGCGGGAATTGGCGCAGGTGCTCCGGCACTTCGAGTCGTCGTTGCCCCCGGGGCCGCGCGCTGCCAATGAACCGGTCGCCGCCCTGCCCGCGCCGGCCCGGCCCGCGCCGGCCCGGCCGCAAGAGCAACGTGCTCCGGCGTGATGCGGCGCCCCGGGCCCGGCCCTGGACTCCGAGGCCCGTGAACATGGCCAGGGGCGATCGGGCGCGGAGGCAGTTATGGCCCATTACCTGATTAGCCAACTGGATCAAATCCAGGCGCAGCGTTGCCCCTGCGGAGCGACCCGTCGCGCTTTTGGTGCATCGGCGGCCGGTGCCGCCAGTTTGCACCTGGTGGACATCCAGGAGGATTCCCGCACCCATTACCACAAGAAGATGACCGAGATTTATCTCGTCCTCGAAGGACACGGCCAACTGGAATTGGATGGCGAGCTGGTTCCGGTCAGGCCGATGACGGCCGTGTATATCAAACCGGGCTGCCGCCATCGCGCCATCGGCCGGCTGAAGATCCTCAACATCCCGGTGCCGGCGTTTGACGAGCAGGACGAGTGGTTTGACTAAGGTTCGAGGGTTGAAACGGGGCGCAAGATTTGCGGCGCGCGGGCCGTCCCGGCCCGCAGCGTATCGCCCGCAGCCGAGAGCTTAAATTACTCCACCGCGCCAGTCCTGGTCACGTGCTGCGGACGGGGACCGTCCGGAATGGCGCTTAGATAATGCCTAAAACTCTCTTGCCCAATTTTTTGCGGAATGGCGCTTAGATAATGCCTAAAACTCTCTTGCCCAATTTTTTGCGTCGTGGAGGGTGTGGCACGGTTTCAAACAGAATCTGTCGCGATAGACGCTGCATGTCCCTGAGGGTGCTGCGGACTCGCTGCCAATTCTCGATGGCCTCCTTGAGCCACTCGAACTGTTCGGCCGATAGCGCCACGCTGATGGTTTTACCCCGCACTTTGCGCGTCCATTGGTAGCAGGGCCCCCCGGCTCCCGGTCCTCGATCCTGCACATAACCTTCGCTGATCCAGCCCACGGCGGCCAACTCTTGGCGCAGCCGCTCGTATTGACTTTCCCACCGTTGCAATTGGGATTTCATGAAAATAAGTCTATCATTGTTGTCAATGGGGCGGTATATATACCGCCCTAATGCACACTCCTTTCTTCCCCGCCTTGCGAGCCCGCCTGGCCGCCCTCGGCCGGCGCCTCCAGCCCCTACGCCAGCAAAGCCTCCTGCACCTCGAACTCCTCTTTGGCCAATTCATCCCCTCCTGGCTGTTGTCTCAGGCCGACGAGGGCCCCAACAGCCGCGACCGCATCTACTCCCTCCGGCGCACCTTCTGGGGTTTTCTCTACCAAGTCCTCAATCCCGACTGCCCCTGCCGCCAAGTCGTCCGGCAAATCCAAGCCTTCTTTTGTCTCCACAACCGCGGCTCTGTCGATGAAGGCACCAGCTCTTATTGCCAAGCCCGGGCACGCCTGCCTCTGGACACCCTCCAACGCCTGCGCCACGCCGTCGCTGCCCACGCCGACAAGCTCTTGCCGTCGGCCCAGCAACTGTGGTACGGCCTCAGACCCAAGGTCATCGACGGCACCACCGTCACTCTGCCTGACACACCCAAAAACCAGCGCGCTTATCCCCAGTCGCGCGCTCAGAAACCGGGCTGCGGGTTTCCGTTGCTCAAGCTCGTGGCCATTTTCAGCCTCACCAGCGGCGTCCTGCTCGATTACGTCAAGGGCAACAAGCACCAGAGTGAACAGGCCTTGCTGCGCAAATTGCTGGACCAATTGAAGCCCGGCGACCTGGCCCTGGCCGATCGGGGCTTCAGCGGTTACGTCTTGATGGCCTTGCTGCAGTTACGGGGCGTTGGCAGTCTGTTTCGTCTCCATCAGGGCCGCTGCGCCGATTTGCGCAAAGGCAAACGCCTGGGCAAAAGCGACCGCCTTTTCACCTGGGCCAAGCCGCGGGAGAAACCGGCTTATCTGCCCGAGTCGCTCTGGAAACTCATTCCCGATGAATTCGCGGTGCGCGTGCTGCGCTTTGAACTGCGGGTGCCCGGCTTTCGTTCCCAATCGGTGACGCTGGTCACCAGCTTGCTCGACGCCAAGGCTTACCCAGCCCAAGAGGTGGCCTGGCTATATGCGCGGCGCTGGCGCATCGAATTGTGGTTTCGCCACATCAAGACCACCATGGGCATGGAACGGTTGAGCTGCCTAAGTCCCAAGATGGTCCACAAGGAACTGGAAATGTTCCTCACCGCCTATAATCTGATTCGTGCCTTGGCGATCCAGGCCAGCGCGATCCACGAGGTGCCGGTGGAGCGCATCAGTTTCAAGGGAACGGTCGATGCCAGCCGCCAGTACAGCATTGCCATAGCCCAGGCGCGTTCCAAAAGCCGACAGCGCCGATTAGTCAGTGAACTGATGCGGGTGATGGCTTGCGATCTATTGCCGGAGCGACCCGGTCGGCGTGAACCTCGCGCCCTCAAACGTCGTCCCAAGCAATATCCGGACATCCCACATCGCAGTCGCTACCGCAAAAACTGCCCCTCAAAATCAAGAGGCTAAACTAAGCGCCATTCGGGACCGTCCGCGCGCCGTCCGTGGCGCGGGAGAGTCGAATGAGCTGCGGAGCGGCGTTAGAAAAAGGTTTCGGCGCTCACAGAATTCGGAATCAAGCCGTTCATGGAATGTTATTGAATTCAGAAGCGAAGAATTTATCATGTGGTTCTCGCCGGGCACTCGCCAGGCGCGTTTGGGTCGGGGCGTAGCGTAGCTTGGTATGCGCGCTTGCTTGGGGTGCAAGAGGTCGTGAGTTCAAATCTCACCGCCCCGACCAGTTTTCTTAAGAAAATGAGGTAGTGGTTGACTTTCCTGAGCGTTTCCTGAAAAAATGGAAGCTCACATGAAGGCGTCATTCCCGCAAACCGTCGGCGTCAAAGGCATCCCGGGCATCACCGCAACCATCTACCGGCAGGTTCAACGCAAGGGCGCGACGAAATACATCTCTTACACTCTCGCCTATCGCCTCCTTGGGAAGTTGAAGCGAGAGGCCTTCGCGGACCTGTCCCTGGCAAAGCAGGCGGGGGCGGACGCCATCCGCCGAATTGCCGATGGAGAACAAGCCGTGCTGCAACTGGCCAGTCGGGACCGGGAGGCGTACCAGCGTGCCGTCGAGGCGCTGGCGCCCTTCAAGGTGGATTTGGATTTTGCCGCCCAGGAGTACGCCGACGCTCGGACCGTTCTAAATGGGACCGGGACGCTTGCCGAGGCCGCGCGCTTCTTCATGAAGCACCACTCCAGGCAACTGCCGAGGATCACCGTCCCGGCCGCAGTCGAGAAGTGCCTGGTCCAGTGCCGAGCCGATGGAAAGAGCCCGGCCCGGATGCACCAGCTTGAGCACTACCTGAGCGAGTTTGCTGAGAGCATGAACGTCGATGTCTCGGAACTGACGCCGGGCCTGGTCAGCCGCTACCTCACCGCCCTGACGGCCAGCGAGCGGACTAAAAAGAATGCGCGGGATGTTCTGGGATACTTTGGGCGATGGCTCGTGCTGCACGGCTACTTGGACCGCGGCGCGGACCTAGTTGAGGGCGTCCAGCGCTACAGCATGAAGCCCGGCCAGATTCACATTTTCTCGCCCGCCGAGCTGTCGAAGTTGATCGAGCATGCGGACGCCCGGTTGCTCCCCTACGTCGTGATCGCCGCCTTCGCCGGCCTGCGCCAAGCTGAGATTCTCAGGCTGGACTGGAGCGAGGTCGATTTGCAGGACGGCTACATCGAGGTCAAGGCCGAGAAGTCCAAGACCGATGTCAGGCGCTTGATTCCGGTCAAACCCTGCCTCGCCGCGTGGCTCAGCGACTATCGGAAGAAATCAGGCCCAGTCTGCCCGTTCGGAAACGTGGTTAACCAGCTCATGAAACTGATTGGGAAGATCAACAAGGCTCTGCCCGAGGACGCGCCGGCCAAAGACAGGATGAAGTGGAAGAAAAACGCGCTCCGGCACAGTTACATTTCGTACCGCGTCTCCGAGTGCGCCGACGTGGCCCGCGTGGCGGACGAGAGCGGGAACAGCCCGGCTGTCATCAAGGCCAACTAACCACGCCCGCGCAGTTCTGGCCTTGCGCTCCATCGGGTCGCGGGAGGTCTTCGAGCTACAGGCCGCCAAACGCGGCGGCCGTTTGGGGTGGCACGACAGCGACGGCACCAAGGCGTTTGTGAGGTGGCTCGCACACTCCAAGGAGCCGGGCGTGATTTGCTGGCGCGAGACTGACCCGAATCAAATCGAGCTCGGCGGCAGACCCAAGACTTATGACCCTGAGGAGTTGTACGCACTTCTACCGCCGGAGGGGCTCGAAACAAAAGAGTGGGTGCGACAAGCTCGCTCAGAATGCGGTCTGTCCGAGGCGACCCTCCACCGCGAAGACAGCGACAGCGGAGGTATCCGGGACCAGCAGTAGGCGGACGGGTTACCCTGACAGGAGTTGAAACCAGCATGAGTTGCACCCCACAAACCACGCCACTTGGCACCGCAGACCCGCGACCGAGTGAGCTAGAGCTAACCCGACTTGGCGGATTCGTGCACTTCAGAAAAAAACTTTTTACTGCAACTGGTTGACCTGGCGTGAGCATGTTTTTTGCTTGGAGGCTCAAAAGTGCTGTAGTGAAGACCTTGCCTATTCCCAGGACGCGGGTCGTGTGCATAATCAACAGCCGTCATGTTTCTACGCTCCTGCACTCGCAAGAAAAACGGCAAGGAGCATCACTACTGGAGCCTGGTGGAAAACAAGCGCCTGAGCGACGGGCGAGTTGCTCAACGCCACGTGCTCTACCTGGGGGAGATCAACTCTTCGCAAGAAGCGGCTTGGCGAAAATCCGTCGAGGTGTTGAGCGATGAGAGCCCCAGTCCGATCACGCTGTCGCTATTTCCCGAAGATCGATGCGAAGGGTTAGTCGGCGACGAGTCGGTGGTGAGGCTGAAGTTGTCCGAGTTGGAAGTTCGCCGACCCCGCCAGTGGGGTGCCTGCTGGCTGGCCTTGGAATTGTGGGGTCAATTGCAGCTGGATCGGTTCTGGCGAGAGAAGTTACTACCCAGTCGCAAAGGCACCCACTGGGATCAGGTGTTAGCGGTGTTGACGGTTTATCGGTTGGTGTGTCCAGGCAGTGAGTGGCGGCTGCACCGGGAATGGTTTGAACGCAGCGCGATGGCTGATTTGCTGGGCGGAGATTTTTCGCTGGCCGAAATTCATCGGCTTTACCAATGCCACGACAAACTATTGGCACACAAGTCGGCCTTGTTCGATCACTTGACCGACCGTTGGCGCGACTTGTTCAACGCGGTGTTCGACGTGCTGCTCTACGATTTGACGAGCACGTATTTTGAGAGCCAGCCGCCGTTTCCCGAACAGGACAAGCGCCAGTTTGGTCACAGTCGAGATAAGCGGTCGGATTGCGTGCAAGTGGTCATCGCGTTGATTGTCACCCCGGAGGGTTTTCCGTTGGCTTACGAAGTATTGGCTGGCAACACCGCTGACAAGACCACCTTGGAAGGGTTTTTGGAGAAGATTGAAAAGCAGTACGGCAAGGCCCGTCGCATCTGGGTGATGGATCGAGGCATTCCCACCGAGGAAGTGCTGGAAAAAATGCGCCAGCACGACCCGCCCGTGCAATATCTGGTGGGTACGCCCAAAGGGCGGCTGAGCCAGCTGGAGAAGAAATTACTGGATATCAGTTGGCAAGAGGTGCGTGCCGGGGTGGAGGTGAAGTTGTTGGCTCAGGAGGCAGAAGTTTACGTGCTGGCCAAAAGCGCTGATCGAGTGGCCAAAGAGCGAGCGATGCGACGCCGTCAACTCAAGGGACTGTGGAAGCGCTTGGCGCAACTCTCGGGGATGGAACTGACGCGTGAACAACTATTGATGAAACTGGGAGCGGCGCAAAATCAATCTCCCAGTGCCTGGCGGTTGGTGCAGGTCCAGGTCGACCCACAGAAAGGAACCTTCACCTATCAACTGCGAAAGAAGAAGCTACGGCAAGTCCGGCGCAGGGAAGGTCGTTATCTATTACGGACCAACCTGACCCAAACCGATCCGGCCAAACTGTGGCAATTATACATTCAGTTGGTTGCCGTCGAACAAGCCTTCAAGGAACTCAAAGGCGATTTGGCCATTCGTCCCATTCACCACAAGCTTGAGGACCGGATCGAGGCTCATATCTTCGTGTGCTTCCTGGCCTACTGCCTGCACGTGACGCTGGGACATCGACTCAAAGAGTTGGCACCTGGATTAACGGTTCGCAGTGCGTTGGAGAAGTTCGCCGCGGTGGTGATGGTAGACGTGCACATCCCGACGGCGGAAAAAAGTCCGGAACTCAGACGCGAATTGATCCTGACTCGCCACACGCAGCCGGAGGCCGAGCTGCGGCTGCTGCTGGAGAAGCTCAAGCTGGAATTGCCCGCACAGCCGCCTCCACGTATTGCCACGACGATGGTCCCACGGCAGTAGCGGCTGTAGTGCAGACCTTCGCAGTGGCTGGCCTGATCCTGTGCCACTTACGCGTCCGAATACCCCCGAACCCGCTAAGACGGGTTAGCGCCGTTTCAACGACACCGTACGCCGTTATACGCCATACGCGGGAGGGCAGGGTCTCCTGCGGCGCTCGGGTTGAGTGAGAGCATACTCGTGGATGACGTTTTGCTCGCATGGTTTTCGGCACCCATAGGCGCGTCTGATCTGCTCACAGACTCAGGTTTCAGCGTGGAGGAAAATCCTGTCTGCACCGAGCGGTCCCTCGGGAGTATCTGCTTTCACCAACTGTGTGGTTGCAGCGAAAATCCGCACGCGCGTGCCTATGTTCCTCCTAACCTACTCCTAACCTGAATCGGGAAAGCAGCAATTCGTGGAGCGTTTCGCACAAGGCGGGAGTGTCGGAACACGATTGCACATGCCCGTCGGCGTGGCAGATAGCGAAGGTTCAGACGGAAAAGGATTCCTTCAGGCGCAAGACTTCGGAGTGTAGTTGTCGCGCCAAGTGTTTGCGATCAGAGCTGACCTCCCTCAGTTCGGTGAAGCACAGCCGCGCATCGAGGCCGCGTTTGCCAAGCAGATTGAGCAGGTGCGGCAAAAGCGTCATGTCCCGCCAGTAACAAACCTCATCGGCCACGCTCCCGTCGTTCAATGAGTATTCGATGAAACCCGCCGACAACCCGTGCGGCTGCTGCGTCGCGGGTTCGAGTAGTGACGATTTGAACGGCAGCACTTCGCGTCCGTCGGATGTTGTGCCTTCAGGAAACAGAACGACGAGCGCGCCGGCATCGAGCACCCGGCGCATTTCGCGAGTAATGCGAGGCACGTCCGACCTTTTTTCCCGATGGAGGAAGAGCGTGCCAGCCAGCGACGCGAACCATCCGAACACCGGCCAGTGCTGGACTTCGCACTTGGAAACAAAGACGCAGGGCGTGGTCGCACTCAAAATGAGGACGTCGAGATAACTGAGATGATTGCAGACCAACAAACCGCTGCTCGGAACTGGGCCGGTAACGCGGAGGTGAACGTGGAACACTCGCAAAGCGCGTCGGCAGACATGTTGCAACCAGCGCCCTCTCGCCGTGCGGTCTGGAATGCCGGCGTGCGCGGCGACGAGAGCGGCAAACCTTATCAAGGCCAAGACAACTTCACACGCTAACCAGAGAGATCGGCCAGCCGGGAGAAGGGAGCGCCTGAAGGAACGGTTCATTTTCGGCTTTCAGCTCAGGAATCGCGCTCGCACGAGAGCAGGCATCGCGTGCAAATCGAGCAGCGTAAGAAAGTCGATGGTCTTGAATTGGCGGTCGAGAGCGGGTGGACCGCAAATCTTTGCACCGATGGTGAGATAGGCGCGGAGCAGTTTCGGAATCTTTGGCGGTTCCTCGGCGAGTTGGTCGAGGGGACAGTCGAAGGCAGGCAACGGTTGGGTGCGCCAGGAAGGTTCGACCAGATGTTTGCGGAACAAGTCGGAGTAAGCGGATGCGCCGACCGCCGGGTTCTGCGACGTAATCGAGCTACATCCGCACAGGTAACGGCCTCCGCGGTCGCGAGCGTAGTTGGCGATTCCTTTCCAGAGCAGGCCGAGCACGACGAGGTTGCGGTGCTGCTGGTGGACGCAAGCGCGGCCGAGTTCAATTAACTGTGCGCGGATCGGCTCGAAGGGGTGAAAATCAAACTCCTGTTCGCTGTAGTAGCCGAGGTTCTCCGCTGCGGTCAGGCCAGTTTGCAGGCGATATGTGCCGACGATTTCACCAGTTGGCACATGCTCCACAAGTAGATGGTCGCACACATCATCGAACGGGTCCGCATCCAAGCCGGTTGTTAGAGATTCGGCCAGCCCCTCGTTCAGTTCGAGATTGAAGACGGCGAAACGCAATGCTTGGGCGGCGCGGACCTCGGAGGCGTCACGCGCGAGTCGGGTTGAGTAGGTGGAAGCGGAACTGGTGAGCAGCCGGACGGGTTCAAGCAAGGTTTGCATAGTGACGGTTTCAACGCGGCCGGAAGCCGGCCCACATCGCTTAGTCGCCGGAGGAAGGCAAACCTGACAGGGGAAGGAAAAGAATTATTCCGACTTGCCGCGGAGGGAGCGTTTGAGTCTTTCGCGCGCTTCGGGGGAGAGAGTGCGAGGCGTTGCTTGGTTTACTTCGTCAGGATGCTCATGCACGGCCTGGCGCAGGAAGCGAATTTGCATTCCATAACGCCGACACCATTTGCAGACGAGGAGATGAAGTCGCAGCCCGAACCGCTTCGGCAGTGACAAAGGCTGGTCGAGCGCGTCGGATTGGAGCCTGCTGGCCTGCCTGCAGGTGGGCATGATGGTTCGAAACCCTGTCTTGGGGGTGTGGTTCCACACCCACACAATCCAGCGCATCTTTGGAGTTTCGAGGAGTTTCATGTCTGTTTTCCAAACCAGTTCCGCAGCGCCATGCGCGCACGATGGAGCATCACCCAGAGGTTGTTCTCTGAGATGTTCAAAAGCTTGCAAATCTCCTTGCTCTCCATGCCGTCCACTTCACGCATCGTAAATACGGTGGCGACGTTTTTCGGCAGCTTGTTGGAACAATCGTGGAAGGTTTTCCAAAACGCCTGACTGTCGAGGCTAGCTCCGGGATCTGACGACCATTCGAGCGGACCGAGTTCATGAATCCACCCGTCCTTGAAAAGACCATCGGGGATGAACTTATCGCTCTCCTCGTCGCAATAGAATTCCATGTCCGTGAAGGAGGTCTCGCGGTTCGCTTTGCGAAAGTGGTCGCAAATCTTGTTCTTCAAGATGCCGACGAGCCAGCTCTTCTCCGCGCTGCGCCCGGCGAACTTGTCGCCGCCTTTGAGTGCTGCCAGGAAGGTTTCTTGCACCATGTCCTCAGCTTTCGTGGCGTCCCGTAAACGGACGAGCGCGAACTTGAACAGATAGTCGCCGTGTTCCTCCACCCAGCGTTCAGGGTCGGAGAGGCGCGGCGGCGACGCGGCTGTCGCGGCCGGCGGCACAGCCGCGGCGGTTTCAGCAGGATTCGTTTCCACAGGCGGTGTGCGTTGACATTCGTTCGAGGGCCGAGCCGGAACACGATGCCCGGCGATTGGCCATTGATGAGTCGGGCCAAAGAGAGAATCCTTACAACAATTCTTTCCGACGATGAGTCCGCAGCTACTGGACGAATGGTTGTAAGGACTCCTTCGACGTGCCGACCAACCCTCGCACGATGCGCCAGCGATTGAACTGAACCAAATCTGAAACCCATGAACGATACACTAAAAATGCCCCCCAGCCGCCGCCTGCCGATGTCGCCGCAGGAAGAAGACCTGATGCAGCAGCATCTCCGCGACGAGAACCTGCCCGAGGCGGTGATGCCGGCCTGTTCCATCAACAAAGTCCTCAAGGGCCAGAAGGCGCTCGTCACCGGTGCGAACTCCGGCATCGGCAGGGCGGTCGCGTTCGCGCTCGCGCACGCCGGCGCTGACGTGGTCGTGAACTACGTTTCGCGTCCCGATGCCGCCGAGGCCGTGGTGAAGGAGGCGATGCGTTGCGGCGCGAATGTCTATGCTCACAAGGCCAACGTCGCCAACGAGGCCGAGGTGCAGGCGATGTTCAAGAAGATGATCCAGGAGTTCGGCACCATCGACATCCTTGTCAACAACGCCGGGCTTCAGAAAGACGCCCCCATTGACCAGATGACGCTGGCCGACTGGCAGTTCGTGCTCGACGTGAATCTCACCGGACAATTCCTCTGCTCACGCGAAGCCATCCGCGAGTTCAAGCGCCGCGGCATCCGCAAGGAAGTCAGTTGCGCCGCCGGCAAAATCATCTGCATGAGCAGCGTCCACGAAGTCATCCCGTGGGCTGGCCACGTGAACTACGCCGCGAGCAAGGGCGGCGTGATGCTGATGATGAAGAGCATCGCCCAGGAAGTCGCCCCGCACCGCATCCGCGTGAACTCCGTCTGTCCCGGCGCTGTCCGCACGCCCATCAATATGGAAGCCTGGGGCACGCCTGAAGCCTATCGCGAGTTGATGAGGCTGATCCCTTACAAGCGCATCGGCGAACCCGACGACATCGGTCGCGCCGCGGTGTGGCTGGCCAGCGACGACTCCGACTACATCCACGGCGCGAGCATTTTCGTCGATGGCGGGATGACGCTTTATCCCGGTTTCGAGACCGGCGGCTAATCAAGACCGCTCACTCACCCCCCGTGCCCAAATCCGCCCCGGCTCCGGCTCTGGTAAGAGCTTGAACCCAACGGAACTCTTTGAACAAATGAACACCGAACTCGCCGAACAACAGGACGAAACCCAATCCGGCCAGCAGGACTGGAAGCGCTGGGGACCTTATCTCTCGGAACGCCAGTGGGGAACCGTGCGCGAGGATTACTCACCCCACGGCAATGCGTGGGAATACCTCCCGCATGACCACGCCCGAAGTCGCGCCTATCGCTGGGGCGAGGATGGCATCGCCGGCATCAGCGATGATTCGCAACGCCTCTGTCTCTCGCTCGCGATGTGGAACGGCAAAGACCCGATTCTCAAGGAGCGCCTGTTCGGGTTGACGAACTCCGAAGGCAACCACGGCGAGGACGTGAAGGAGTTGTATTACTATCTGGACGCCACGCCGACCCACTCCTACTTGAAGATGCTCTACAAGTATCCGCAGCGGGAATTCCCCTACGCGCAACTCGTCGAGGAGAACCGCCGTCGTGGCAAGGACGCGCCGGAGTTTGAGCTGCTGGACACGGGAATCTTCGACGATGACCGCTACTTCGATGTGTTCGTGGAATACGCGAAGGCCGGACCGGACGACATCCTGATGCTCGTCACCGTTCACAATCCCGGCCCGGAAACGGCGACGATTCATCTTCTGCCCCAACTGTGGTTCCGCAACACCTGGTCGTGGAAGAACGGCGCGGCCAAACCGACGCTTCGAATGGGTGAGGATGGTTCAATCAGGGCCAAACATGCCGAGCTGGGAGAATATCGGCTGTTCGTTGAAAGCGTGAGGAATTACCTCCCTCACCCCGGCCCTCTCCCCAAGGAGAGGGAGAAATATTCTGCCGCGCTCGACCAATCCACACGCCCCGACCTCGCCCTCGACGGGATGCGTGGCCTCCCTCTCCCCGGGGGAGAGGCCGAGCGTTCACCTGAGATCCTTTTTTGTGACAATGAAACGAATGTTCGCCGGCTCTACGGTCAGAACGAGGCGCAAGGTCATTTCAAGGATGCGTTCAACGAATGCGTCATCGCCGGAAACAAAGCGGCGGTGAACCCGCAGCAATGCGGCACAAAGGCGGCGGCGCACTTCGAGATGCCCGTGGCTGCCAAAGGTGCCGTGACCATCCGGCTGCGCTTGGCTCGCGGGACGGTCGCCAAACCGTTCGCCGACTTCGACAAGATCTTCACCCAGCGCCGCCGCGAGGCCGACGAGTTCTACGCCGAGTTGCAGAAGGACATCACGGACGCCGATGCGCGACTTGTGCAACGTCAGGTTTTTGCCGGGATGATTTGGAGCAAACAGTTCTTCTACTACGACGTGCCGGAGTGGATTAAGGGCGACTCGAACCAGCCGCCGCCGCCCGGCGAGCGCAAGTGGGGCCGTAACCGGGAATGGTCCCATCTCAACAACGCCGACATCATCTCGATGCCCGACAAGTGGGAGTATCCTTGGTACGCGGCGTGGGATCTGGCGTTTCACTGCATCCCGCTCGCGATGGTCGATGCCGGGTTCGCCAAGGCCCAACTCGTCCTCCTCACCCGCGAATGGTACATGCATGCGAACGGCCAACTCCCCGCCTACGAGTGGGCTTTCGGCGACGTGAACCCGCCCGTCCACGCCTGGGCAACGTGGCGTGTCTTCCAAATGGACCGCAAGCAGCGCCGCGCGCAGAGCCCGGACGATCCTGGCGACCTCGCGTTCCTGGAGCGCGTCTTCCACAAGCTCATGCTTAACTTCACCTGGTGGGTGAATCGCAAGGACGCGCAGGGCCGGAATATTTTTCAGGGCGGCTTCCTCGGTCTCGACAACATCGGCGTGTTCGACCGCAGCGCACCGCTGCCCACGGGCGGCTTCATCAACCAGGCCGACGGCACCGCGTGGATGGCGATGTATTCCCTCAACCTGATGCGCATCGCCCTCGAACTCGCACGCCACAACCACACCTACGAAGACATCGCCACGAAGTTTTTCGAGCATTTCCTCCACATCGTCGAAGCGATGAACAATGTCGGCGGCAAGGGCATCGGCCTCTGGGATGAGCAGGACGAATTCTACTACGACGTGCTCAATCTCCCCGATGGCCGCATGGAGCCGCTCAAAGTCCGTTCGATGGTCGGCCTGATTCCTCTCTTCGCGGTTGAAGTGTTGGAGTCGTCACTCCTCGAGGAAGTGCCCGAATTCACGGAGCGCCTGAACTGGTTCCTCAACTACCGTCCCGACCTGGCCAATCTCGTCTCGCGTTGGAACGAGCCCGGCATGAAGCAGCGTCATTTGCTTTCGCTCCTGCGCGGCCATCGCATGAAATGTCTGCTCCGGCGGATGCTCGACGAGACTGAATTCCTCTCCGACTTCGGCGTGCGCGCCATCTCGCGACATCACTTGGAGCATCCCTACGAATTTCACGCCAACGGCAACACAATGAGCGTCGGCTACCAGCCCGCGGAGTCTAACTCCGGTTTGTTCGGCGGCAACTCCAACTGGCGCGGCCCCATTTGGATGCCGGTGAATTATCTCCTCATCGAGAGCCTGCAAAAGTTCCACCACTACTACGGCGATGACTTCAAAGTGGAATGCCCGACCGGCTCCGGCCAGTTCAAAACCATCGCCGAAGTTTCCGATGAACTTTCGCGCCGTCTCTCCCACCTGTTCTTGAAGGGGGACGACGGCGAGCGACCCGTTCTGAAATATCACTCCAAGCTCGCGACCGACCCGCACTTCCGCGACTACGTGCTCTTCCACGAATACTTCCACGGCGACACCGGCCGCGGCGTGGGCGCCTCGCACCAAACCGGCTGGACGGGACTCGTGGCGAAGTTGCTCCAGCCACGGCGAGCGGCCGCAACACCCGCTCAAACAAAGCCGCGAGAGTCCACAGCCAAACCCCGCTCGACTGAAGCGGCCCTGGCCGAGGCATGATTCGCGCACTCCAACAGCACTGGCCCGAATACCTCATCGAGGCGTGGGCGTTGGGGACGTTCATGGTCTCCGCCGCGTTGTGCACGGCGCTCCTCGAATACCCAGGTTCGCCGGCACATCAGCTCATTCCGAACTCCGATGTGCGGCGCGCACTCATTGGTCTGGCGATGGGGCTGACGGCCATCGCGCTCATCTACTCGCCGTGGGGACAACGCTCCGGCGCGCACATGAACCCCGCGACGACCCTGACCTTCCTGCGTCTCGGCAAGATCCAGCCGTGGGACACTGCGTTTTACATCACCGCACAATTCGTCGGTGGAGTCTGCGGCGTGCTCCTCTCGAAGCTCGTTCTGGGCGGCGTCATCGCGCATCCCTCCGTGAGCTATGTGACAACCGTCCCAGGGCCTGCGGGCGCGGGCGTCGCCTTTCTCGCTGAGGCGGTCATCGCTTGCGGCATGATGCTAATGGTGCTCTTCGCCACCAACACGCCGAAGTTCGCGCACTTCACGGGACTGTTCGCCGGCGCGCTCGTCTTCCTCTACATCACTTGCGAAGCGCCGCTCTCCGGGATGAGCATCAATCCCGCGCGCACGGCCGCCTCAGCCGTGCCCAGCGGCATCTGGACCGCAGGCTGGATTTACTTCGCCGCACCGGTTGTCGGCATGTTGCTCGCAGCCCATGTCTATCGCGGCGTCAGCGATTCGTCCCCTCGTGCCTGCCCGAAACTTCACCACGGCACGAAGCAGCGCTGCATCTTCTGTGGCCATCCGGGGAAATCGAAGACTTTCAAGGCTTCTCCTGCCAGCGACGCGAACGCTTGTAAGGATTCACCGCAGGGCGCGACCCATTGAGCGCACGCCGTTGCGGCCAGTCCGCGCGGCAAAAAACGACAACAACAAACCATCACAACAAGACAAAATGAAACAAACACTCCTCACATCGTTCGCCGCGTTCGCGCTGCTGGCCGCCACCAGCGCGTGGGCCGCCGACCAGCACACCAGCACGAAGTTCGAAGGCGGCAAAGCCAACAAGGGCACCGTCACGTACACGGTCCAGAGCGGGAAGAACATCCTGACGCTCTCCGACGATTTCGTGACGCCCGACACTCCGGCGCCGCATTGGCAGGTCGTGGACTCGCACGGTCACGCCTACCTACTCCAGCGCCTGAAGATCAAAGGCGACAAATTCAACAAGCGCATCACCGTGCCCGATTACGTCCACGACATCGCCAAGGTGCAGATTTGGTGCGCCTGGGCGGAAGCAAATCTCGGCGAAGCCTCCTTCGACAAGCCGGTGCAGTTGACCAGCAACTAACGGACGGACTGAAACCCGGCGTCGTTCATCGGCGCCGGGTTCGACCTCTCACGCCATTGGCATTCGGAGAAACAAGACATGAACGTCGTGAAGGTCACGTCTCGGAGCGGCGCGTCCGAATAACGGATCGCACTGACACGCGGCCTTGCATCTGGTCTCCCTCGGCAGAAGGATAAGTCCGTGCCTCTCGTCCGCTGCTACGCTGATTTGATTTCCCGGTAGAGCCAAGCCCGCGCGAAGGCCCAGCGCCGTTCGACGGTCGGCTCGGAAACGCCGAGAACCTCCGCGGCTTCCTTGTTCGTCAGGCCAACGAAGAATCGCAGCTTCACCAGTTCGGCCAGCCCCACATCTTCCGCGGCCAGCTTGTCGACCGCCTCATGCACCGCCAGCAATTCATCGTCTCTGGCTGCCGCGGCGATCTCGACTTCTTGAATGTCCACGCGCGCCTGCCCGCCTCCATGGCGCAACGCGCGCTTCCGGCGCGCGTGGTCGATGAGAATGCGGCGCATGGCCTCGGCGGCGGCCGCGAAGAAATGCGCGCGCCCGTCGAACCTCGGATTCGCATTCCCGACCAGCCGCAGCCAGGCCTCGTGCACCAGTGCGGTGGGTTGCAACGTCTGGCCGGGTGATTCCTGCGCCATGCGCGCCGCCGCCAGCTTGCGCAATTCTTCATAGACCAGCGGAAGCAATTCATCCGCGCGGGCCGGCGCACCCTGGTCAATGGCGATGAGGATTTCGGTGACGTTGCTCATGACGGCGTGTGTTTGCAGCATCTCAACGTATCCAGATCGCAGATTCAGTCCGGCCCCTTTCCACGGCTGCGATTTCCTCGAACGAGGGCGCGCGCACGAGTTGAATGTGCATTCCACGTTCATCGAAGCAGCTGATGGCGAGCGCTCGTCCATCCGGGGAGAAGTGCGCGGAGATGATGCCCGCAGCAGACGGAAGAAAAGTGGCGAACTCCTGATGTGTCGCCACGTTCCATAGTTTCACTTTCCGATCGTGGCTGGCCGTCGCGAGGGTTTTTCCGTCAGGAGAAAAGGCGACGGCGACGAGGCCTTGCACATGGCCCTTGAGGGTGGCGAACCGCCGGCCAGAAGGCAGTTCCCAAAGGATGGCTTCGTCCGCGGGCATCGCTGTCGTGGCCAGCAGCCTGCCATCGGGAGAAAACGCCAGCGCGAGCGCCGCAAAACCGTGATCGCCAAGTTCCGCAACCTGGCTCCCCGTGGCCGTGTCCCAAACCCAAACGCGGCTGCCTGAACCGGCGCCGGCGAGAGTCCTGCCGTCCGGGGAGAACTTCAGGTGGACGAGATAGCGGCCCACGGGTTCGATGCGCACGGCTTCCCGCCGCGTCGCCAAGTCCCAGATCTTCACTTCGCCATTGGCGCTGCTGGTGGCGAGCCGTTTGCCGTCTGCGGAAAAGCCAATCCCTCCGACCGCCTGGTCGTGTGCCGTCCAGCTTGTGGCTTTGGCGTTCGGGGCCAGTGGCCGGAGCTCGATCGAACCGTCGCTGCTGCCCACGGCGTAGAGCGGCTCGGTCGGCTTGAGGCCGTAGGACCCGCCTGAAAGACCCTTGACCGTCCTCAGGTTGTCCGGAACCGGAAAATCGACTCTCGCCCCGTTCTCCAGCGTCCACATACAGACACGGTTAGTCGAGAGGCCGACCAGGTGGCGTCCGCCGCCGAGGAATCCGAGCATCATGCCTGCGCCGCTCAGGACCATGTCCGTGTGGCGCGTCCCCGTGCTCCAGAGCTTCGTCGTGTCGTCGCCGCCGGCGCTGCACGAAATCACAATGCTTCCGTCCGGCGAAATCGCCCCGGCCCAGACCTCGCCGACGTGACCGCGCAGCCGCACCAGAAGTTTGTACGTGGTGGCGTCCCAGACAAGGACAGTCCGGTCCGTGCTGGTGGAGGCAAACGTCTTGCCGTCCGCCGCGAGCGAGATGGTTGTGACCGACCCGGAGTGTTCGCGGAGTGTCGCCACAACCTTTCGGCTTGCGAAGTCCCAGACCACAATCTCCCCCGTCCAATGCCCCACAATGAGGTGCTTACCATCCGTGGAAAAAGTTGCTGACATGGGAGGGAGGCCACCGCCAAACCCAGCGAATCGAATGGCCGGAAGCTCCTCCGGACCGGGCAATCGCCAGACCCGGAGATGGTCCGGAATCTCGGCGAAGTCCGAAGCGCCCGTGACGAGAAACTGGCTGTCGGGAGAAAATGCGACCGCGTTTCGCGCGTACCAGCGGGATGGTGACGTTCCCGGACAATCACCCGCGGGCTCCCACGTTTGCGTATTCCAAAGCCGCCAGCCTTCAGGCGCTCCTGTCACCAGCCAGCGGCCGTCCGGGGAAAACCGGCATCCTTGTTGCGTCGTGTCTGGCAGAGTTCGCACCTCCTGCCACGTCTCCGTGTCCCACAACGTCACGCCGGAGCCGAGCCCGCTCGCAAGAAGTTTGGCCTTTGGTGAGAAGGATAAAGTCGAGGCCTCACGCTTCAGCCGTGCGACGAGCTTTCTGGAAGCAGACTCGCGCACGAAAATCTCGTTCCCGGCGTAGGCGAACAGCTTCCCATCGGGAGAGAACGCTGCGCAGCTCGCCCAGTCGTCGTGGAATGTCTCGAGTTCGTCGCCCTGGCAGAGTTGCCAGAGGTAACGCCATTCGAAGCCGCGAAGGTCTTCCTGGCCGGCTTCGGGCCGCTGGCGGTCGAGCAAGTCGCGCGCGCGACCCAGGTTGTTTTCGGCGAGCGCCTGGTGCGCGACGTTGATTTCGGCGGCGTAGGCGTTGCGGCGGGCCGTGGCCCAGGCATCTTTTGCGACCAGCGCCTTCGCCTGCGCATCGGCCTCGGCGCGCACGGCCCGTTTGCTTTCGGACTCGAAGTGCTGGGCCATTTGCCGTTCGGCCTGTTCAGCCAGGCGCGCCTGTTGTCCGGCCTTGGTCGCGCGCACCGCCTGCCACGCAGCCGCAATCAAGCCGAGCAGCAGCGCTCCCGCAACAGCGCTTGCCGCGGCGAACGCCAGCTTGTTCCGGCGCACCAATCGGCTGAAGCGGTAGGCGGTGCTGGGCGGACGGGCCACGACCGGTTCGTTGATCAAGTGGCGCTGAATGTCGGCGGCGAGCGCATTGGCTGTTTCGTAACGGCGCGCGCGGTCCTTCTCGAGACACTTCATCACCACCCAGTCCAGATCGCCGCGCACGAGATGGACGAGTTTGGGCGCTTCGGTATGGCGGGCCCGCGCAACCGTGGTGAGTTCGACCTGGGCCAGCGTGTTCAGGCGCGTCGAAGGTCTCGGCGGCTCCTGGTCGCGCAACGTGCGGCGGATGCCATCCAGGCCGGAGCGGGCCAACTCGGCGGCGTCGAACGGCGGCTGGCTCGTGAGCAGTTCGTAGAGCAGCACGCCGAGCGAGTAAATGTCGCTTCGCGTGTCGATGTCCACGCCGCTCATCTCCGCCTGCTCGGGACTCATGTAAGCCGGCGTGCCGATGAACTGTTCAAAGGCGGTGAAGAGCGTCTTGTCGGTGAGCGACTGCTGATTCGTCGCCTTGGCGATTCCGAAGTCAATGACCTTGGGCACCGGCACGCCGTCAATCATCGTGACGAGCACATTCGAAGGCTTGAGGTCGCGGTGGATGATGCCCTTCTGGTGCGCGTGCTGGATGGCGGAGCAGACCTGCATGAACAGTTCGAGCCGCTCGTTCGTGGAATGCTTTTGCTGGTCGCAGAACTCAGTGATGCGGACGCCGCGCACCAGTTCCATGACAAAATAAGGCCGCCCGGTGTCCGTCGCGCCCGCGTCGAGCACCCGGGCAATGTTCGGATGGTCCATCATCGCCAGCGCCTGCCGCTCGGCCTCGACGCGCGCGACCACCTGTTTCGTGTCCATGCCCAGCTTGATGACTTTCAACGCCACGCGGCGCCGGACGGGTTCCTCCTGTTCGGCCATGTAAACGACGCCGCAACCGCCTTCACCGATCTGCTGGAGGAGTTTGTAGCGGCCGATTCTGTCGCCGGGCTTTTCGGTGACGGGAACGAGCCGTGTGCCGGTCGGCCCCACGAGTCCAGCGGGCAGGGCCAGGAACGCGCCGGATTGTTCGTGGTTCGCCAGCAGATTCTCCACAGACTGACGCAATCCGTCGTCGCTGGCGCAGGCTTGGGCCAGGAAAGCGTCGCGCTCCGGGCCAGGCGGGCGTTCCAAGGCGGCGGAGAATATCTCCAACTGACGTTGAATCGGGCTTTTCATGGGGTGCCTTTCATTTCCATACACTGACCAATGCGAAATGGGAGGCCAAAAGCCATCACGGTATCTCAGGATTATTTCACAGCACCTGTAAGGAGGCCCCGTCACAGGCGACCAATTCAACAAAATGAACGATCACTACGACGTCATCATCATCGGCACCGGCGCGGGCGGCGGCACGCTCCTGAGCAAGCTCGCGACGAGCGGCAAGCGCATCCTCGTGCTCGAACGCGGGCCATTCCTGCCGCGCGAGAAGGAGAATTGGGACACCAAGATCGCCTTCAATACGACGCGCTATTTCGGGCCGGAGGTCTGGTATGACAAGAACGGCGGCGAAGTCCGCGCGGGCATGTGTTATCACGTCGGCGGGAACACCAAGCTCTACGGCGCGGCGCTGTTCCGGCTGCGTGAACGCGATTTTGAGAAGGTGCAACACGTCGGCGGCCTGAAGCCCGAGTGGCCGCTGAAGTATCGCGACTTCGAGCCTTACTACGCGGAAGCTGAGACGCTTTACCAGGTCCACGGCAAGAGTGGACTCGACCCCACGGAGCCGCCGCGCAGCGGCGAGTTCCCGTTTCCGGCGATGAGCCATGAGCCGCGCATCCAGGAAGTCGCCGACCATCTCGCGTCGCGCGGACTCAAGCCCTGCTACACACCACTTGGCATCCGCATCAACGAGGCGCAGAAATATCTCAGCCAGTGCATCCGCTGCTCGACCTGCGACGGATACCCCTGTCTCGTCCACGCGAAGTCCGACGCGGAGGTTGCCGGGGTGCGACCGGTGATGGGTTTGGAAAACGTCACGCTGCTCACGGAGACGAAAGTCGAACGCCTGCTCACGAGTCTTTCCGGGCGCGAAATTACCGGCGTCGTGGCGGTGGTCGATGGGGATCGTGTGACTGTCACCGCCGATGTCGTCGTGGTTGCGTGCGGTTCCATCAATTCAGCAGCGCTTTTGCTCAAGTCCGCCAACGACCAGCATCCGAATGGTCTCGCGAATTCCTCCGGCATGGTCGGGCGCAACTTGATGAAGCACATCCTTGGCTCGCTCATCGGCGTCTCATCGTTCAAGGCGAATCCGACCAAGTTCCAAAAAACGCTGTCGCTTTTCGATTTCTATTGGGGCGATGAGGACTTCCCATATCCGATGGGCCAGGTGCAGATGCTCGGCAAGGTGGACAAGGAATCGCTGGAGGGCAGCGAGTCCATCTACGCGCCGCTCGACATCGACTTCGTGGCGAAGCATTCGCTCGACTGGTGGCTGACGAGCGAGGACCTGCCGGATCCGAACAACCGCATCACGCTCAACCGCGACGGCAACATCGTCGTGGACTACACCGAGAACAACACGCCTGCCTTCGACCGGCTCATGGCGAAGTGGACGGAGACGCTCAAGAGCATCGGGTGCGGCTGCCACATTTTGCCCAACGGAAAATATTTCAACGCGGGCACGGTGACGACGTTTACCATGAAGCTCGGCATCAACGGCCTCGGCCATCAAATCGGCACCTGCCGCTTCGGCGAAGACCCGGCGACCAGCGTGCTTGACCTGAACTGCAAAGCCCACGACCTCGACAACCTCTACGTCGTGGACGGCGGCTTCATGGTGACGAGCGCGGCGGTGAACCCCACGCTCACCATCATCGCCAATGCCCTCCGCGTTGGCGACCACCTGGTCGAGCGGCTGGGTGCCAATGGGGCGGTTCTGCAGACTGCACCGAACGCAATGAATTCGGCACGCACGCCACACGAGGTCGCGCTCGTTCAATAGATTCAACCATGGATAAGCCAACTCAACGCGTCGTCATCATCACCGGTGCCGTCGGAAATCTTGGACTGGCCACGGCGCACGCCTTTCAGGCGGCGGGCGACAAGACCGTGCTGGTGGATCGTTCGCACGACAAGTTGCGCGACGCCTTCGGCAGTGTCGCGGCGTCGCCGGACCACCTGCTCGCGGGCGGAGTGGATCTGTCCGCCGCCGCCTCACTGAGCAAACTGATTGCAGATACGCTTGGCCGTTTTGGCGGCGTCGACACACTCGTGAACACCGTCGGCGCCTGGCGTGGCGGCAAGCCCGTTCACGAGACAGACCTGGCCGATTGGGATTTTCTCCTCAACGTGAACCTCCGCACCACGCTGCTT
>WNFZ01001105.1_pt1 | contig 25990 bp, 16 predicted proteins | sample 5400081 | NCBI WGS metagenome assembly WNFZ01 (sample SAMN13153365, study PRJNA577476) | soil metagenome | isolation source: 80 cm soil or saprolite under grassland replicate 1 | place: USA:California | collected 2016-06-15 | reverse complement strand
AGAAGGAATGGGAGAAAATGGGACAAGTGCCGAATGTAGTGTTTGTTACGGGAATGGTACGCAACGGCAATAGGTGGCTCTTATACTACGGGGCTGCTGATAAGTATGTGGGGTTGGCCGTAGCCCAACTCGTTGATAGTAGGTTCCTCCTAGCCGAAGACATCACAAAACGGAGTGGCGATATCGATTCAGTGAGAGAACCTATGCTCTACAACTTGTAAATTCTCGCTTCCCAACCTTTCAAATTCACGACGGGGACATTCTCTTCCTTGCCTTCTAAGTTCGAAAGCGCTAACTGACCGGCCTTCAAGGCCCCGGGCAGCGTATATGCGACATTCTCTTTTGAAAGGTTGAGAACAACCAGATACTTGTCCGCTCCAAGCGTGCGCGTATACGCAAAGATCGAAGCATTCCGCGGGTCAAGGTCAGCGTAGTCGCCATAAATCAGGGCAGGAGTCTTTTTCCGCAATTCAATGACGCTTCTGAAATAATGATAGATCGAATTCGGATCGGTTAAGGCCTGCTTGGCGTTGATCTCTTTGTAATTCGGATTTACTGCAAGCCATGCTTTAGCGGCGGTAGTGAAACCACCATTGGGCGAGCTGTCCCATTGCATTGGCGTGCGGGAGTGGTCGCGGCTGGTTTTCCGTAGGTGAGCGATATAATCGGCTGCGTCTACTTGTCCGGTCAAGACCTCAGCCTTCCAGGCATTCTTCACCTCAATATCATCAAACTCTTCGATCTTCGTAAAAGGATAGTTGGTCATTCCCAGTTCATCGCCTTGATAGATGAACGGCGTGCCTTTCTGCGTCAGCAGTATCGTCGCCAACGCTTTCGCCGAAGCTAAGCGAAACAGTGGGGAGTCGTCACCGAAGTGAGAAACCACACGCGGGTTGTCATGGTTGGATAAGAAGACCGTATTCCAACTATGTACGTCCAGAGCCTTGTCGTAGCGAGTATAGATCGCCTTAACATCGCGCCAGGTCCATGGTTTCCATCGCCACCGCTGACGGTCAATGCCGACGACGTCGAACTGAAAAATCATGTTCAACTCATTGCGTCTTTCGTCCACGAGCAAAGGCGTCTTCTCGAGCGTCCAGCCCGCAGCTTCACCGACAGTCATCACATCATATTTTGACAATACTTCACGATTCATTTCTTGAATGTAATCATGGAGTTTCGGCCCCAAAGCATAGACTTTGCCGAAATTGCCGTCGTAGTCTTTAGGAAAATCCGGGAAGCTCTGGTCTTTTGAGATAAAGGGAATCACGTCCATACGGAAGCCGTCCGCGCCTTTATCAAGCCAAAACTTCATGATGTCGTAGACTTCGTGGCGCACTTTCGGATTTTCCCAATTTAGATCAGGCTGCTTTTCGGCGAAGAGGTGCAGGTAGTATTCGCCCGTTGCCGGGTCTTTCTTCCAGGCCGGACCGGAAAAGTACGAGACCCAGTTGTTGGGCTCCTTGCCGTTTTTGGCGGGTCGCCAAATGTAGTAATCCCGGTACGGATTATCTTTGGATTTACGACTTTCGGCGAACCACGCATGTTCGTCGCTCGAATGGTTTACGACAAGGTCGAGAATCATCTTCATTTTGCGCTGCTTCACGCCCTTTAGCAGCTCGTCAAAATCAGACATCGTGCCGAACTCGGTCATTATCTTCCGGTAGTCACGAATGTCGTAACCGTTATCCGCATTCGGTGAGTCGTACATCGGGCTAAGCCAAATAACGTCTACGCCTAAGCCCTTGATGTAATCGAGTTGTGAAGTAATACCTTTCAAGTCACCGATACCGTCGCCGTTGGAATCTTTGAATGAGCGTGGATAAATTTGATAGACGACGGCTTCTTTCCACCATTTTTTTTGGTAACCGTTCGCGGTACTGTCGTTTTGAGAGTTAGGACTCAGTGGTTCCATTGCGGTTGTTTTTTCCGTCCGGGCCGCCAAAATTAATGGCACGGCAAACACTACGATTAGGGAATATAAGGTTCTCATTTCATCTCTTCCGATCTTCAATCCATGCTGGCAGCAAGCAGGTCGGTACCACCTCTTGGTAGCGGTTGGTGGGATTTCTGCCTTTTCACACTGGCCGCTCAATCGATGCGCTCCAAATCTCAGTCCGACATCGCACATCTCAGTCTGAGAGACTTCATCTTTTGTAATGCCGAAGGGGGATGGTCAATTCTCGTCGGACGTAAGTGTCTGTTGGTCCATCGAAGGCGATCATTAAACGCGTCGCATTAGCCCCACCCGTTTCTTTTGTTGCGCCGTTGACCTCACCGATCTGGTGTGGAGTCCGCACGTGCAACGCATAGGACCGCCCGCTGAGCCCTTCAAGCACAAGATGTAAAGCGTCCTGATCTGCGCGTGAGCGAAGAATCCGCAGCCCTTTGCTTTGTGCGCCTGGAGCGGGTATCTCCTGATCTGCGAAAACGTCTGTTCCTTCGTCGTAACTATACACTACATCAACGGTCGGTTGGTCGGCATCAAAAGTAACTTCAACGCGCTGTACATCGCCGATAATGTTGGTCGCAAATTTGGTGGATCGTCCTCGAACCTTCACGGCGCGGATGCGTGCGTCAAGCGGAAAAGCTGGCGCAACGGTGATTCTCTGGCTGGTAATCGCACCCTTGGAGGTCAACGTCCCCCGTTTTGTGATCCTAACCGTTAAGCGCCGTATCTCGCGCCCGAGCTTGAGATCAAAACGCGCGTTGCCCGCCGGCACGTTCCGCGCTTCAACTTGATCCCAGTTCGCAGGCAACTGAGGTGCAAACCGCAACTCTTTGCCTCCGGCTCTTGCCTCTATCCCGAGCAGTCCGCGTACAGCAGGCGTGATGACCATCGCCTCCGACCAGACTTGATGATGAGATGAGCGACCGAAAGGTGCGTTGAAGTCGCCAGACAACAGTTCTGTCACATATCCAAGTGCACCGGTGTAAGTGAGCAAGGCATTCGCTGTTAGTGCTTGATAACCAACGTGGGGGCGACCGTAACGATAAGCGCCCATGCTGGCCCAGCCTGTAAACAGCGGCCACACGGAACCGTTATGATAGGAAAGCGGATCGTAGAGCCGGCTTTGATTTGAGATGATGCGCGCACCCCAGTCAGTCGCGATATGGCTGCTGCCCAGATGATCTATCTCCGATTGCGCACGCTCAGCCGTCATTGTTTCAAACCAGAGCGGAACAGCAGGAAGCACAGTGTCCTCATCGAAGATTCTCTTATTGCTCAGTTCATTCAAACGTGCCTGGCGCACGACGAGGTTAGGGCCGGGTTCCGCCTCCGGCGGTTTTTCTGGCGGTAGCTTGGTGGCGAAGGCGTAAAAGCTGCGGTCCACGAGCCAATAGGTTTGCTCCATCGCCGTGCGTGTTCGCTCGGCATTAGCGCGCGCATTCCCGGCCAGCTCACTATCGCCGACGACAGCGGCCATCTCAGCAAGACAGCGCGATGCCTCGATCCAGAGACCTTGCATATAGATCTCTTCGTGTGGGGGATAGAGTGCGCCGCCCTCTACCCAGCCGTGACCAAACTTCGTTTTCTTTGAATTCTCGATAAGTTGATTGCCATCCGTGTCGGTTGCTGCAGAGAAGCGATAGGCTTTGACGATCGATTCCCAATTCGTCCGAAGGAAATCCTTGTCGCCGCTTGCCCGCCAGTAATCGCCGTGGGCAATCACATAGAGCGGTGTTCCATCAGCGCTGTTCCAGGGAAATTCATAATCGGTAAACCAGGGAATCAGTGACGCGCTCTGGGCGATCTCGTGCGGGATCTTGCCATCCGCCCTCTGAAACTTCTTCAAAAATTCAAGCGCTGTTCTCGTAACTCTAAAATCACCGTATGAGTTAGTCGCCAGCGAGGTCCACATGGCATCACGTCCGAAGAACCAGGCGAAACCAGGACGTTCGCTATCGCCTGAGGTGCGAAAGCCCGCGAGCAATCCTGTACCGAGGTAGGGATTGGTTGCGATGCCCTTGTCCACGCCAACCTTGGCCCAGCTAAAGGCCTTGTTGAGACGGTCGTCAGGAGTTTTTAAGCTAACCGTTTCATTTTCGAGGTGTTCGTAATAAGCGGCGTTCTTTTCGTAAAGCACTGGTATCGAGTGGAGCAGGCGATCATAGATAGCTTTCGCCTTCTCCCGCCCTTCGACGCCGCCCGCAATGACGATAGGAATAAAACTCGTCTTCAAATCTTCAGGCGAGGCGTTGATGACGAAACTTGCCGGGACATCTCTCGGCTCTTCCTGGTACGGCATGACCGAAGCGTCTTGCCCGACCGGCGAGCCGATCACGCCAACGAACCGTTTAGATTCTTCGGTGATGTAGTAAACATGCTCCTTCTTTTCCCATTCGAGATTGCCTGTCATTAAACCGGCAGGCCAGGCCAGTTTCAGCTTGGGCCGGAACGAGACCGTTATGCTCATTGGCAGCGTACTCTTCACGTCAAGCAGCATGATGATGCCCGGTTCGTCCACCGGGGCGAAAATGGTTTGATGCACAGTGAAGGCTGCGTGCGAGTAGGTGAAGGTCGTGGCTTCGGGACGCGCATTGATCAGGACTGCGAGGTCCGCGGCGCGGAATTCCAGCGGATAGCCTTCGATGCGAAACGAGAGCTGGAAGTCATCCAGCAGTTTCATCGGGTACACCCAGGATTCAAGAGCTCGATGCTCGTAACCCAAGACCGCTGACTTGTGGCCGACCACATCAAAGAAAGTTCCCGGATGGGTACTTCGCTCCAACTCCAGTCCGCTTTTCCTCAAGGTGAACTTGGGCGTAAACATGGTGTTTGGCTGAGCGTGCGCAGATGGCGCTAACTGGTTTTGCAGAAAGAGAATCAGGCAAATAGCCAGGCCCTCGTAAATCCAGCCCTTCACAATATCATCCCCCTAAGAACTCGAATTAAATGTTTACTAAGATCCAAACTTTGGTTAGAAGAAATATTGAAACTGCAGATAATAGAAAAAAATACTTGAGACGCTTCATAGACGATTATGGCGAGCGTGGATGGGGCCCTTTCACGTTTAGGCACTGCTCAATGGACAAGGAAGACAGTTCCCGAATATAAGGCTGAAAGCTTGATTGTCAAGTTAAAGCAAAAATCGATAGTGGCCTAATTTCAAATCGCTGTGTCCTCTGTGTAACAAGTCCGAAAGTTCTTGTTTTTTTTAGCAAAGTTTTAAGCCGCCAATGAGACAAAGTCAGTTATGCGAAAAATGTCAGTACCGTACTCTCCTTCCCTAATGGTCCAGTAGTAGGGTCGCAAGACAATCTCGCCTTTAGGATTTAGCTAGATGATTTGCCGGGCTCTCTCTCTTCCTTCGAGTCTTGCGACGAGGTAGATAAATGTAAGGGCGCTGGTGCGCTGCCGCCATTTGCTTGGCCTGCTCCCTTGATTAGAGATCTTCTCAACAAAGGGCTTGAAGTCCTTGTAAAGAACTCTCTGGCTCGACAAAAACGCTGGTAAGTGGGCTACATCTTCGCCTTCGGCAAGATTAGACGAATAGGCGATACCCATCGCAGCATCGGCAATGTCGCAGAGGACGCCGCCGTGCAATGTGCCCATCGGGTTGGCATGGGCTTCGGTTGCTTGAAACGCGATGACTGCCTGACCAGGGTTGACCGAGACAAGATCGAAGCCGATCAGTTTGGCAATAGGCGGCGGAGGTGCGTCTCCCCGGGCAGTGTTGTTAGGCTTCCATGCAACGCAAGCGCTCCGAGCGCCTCGCTCAAGACTTCACCACCGACCCCGTCGATTACAATGTCTGCGCCGTAATCGCCTGTGATACGACGCACGCCGTCACCCAACTTCTCGAAGGAAGTGTCAATGACCTCATTGAATCCGAGCGCCTTCGCCTGCTCGGCTTTCTCATCATTGGTCGTGCTTGAGATGGCGTGTTTTGCGCCCAAGGCACGCGCCAATTGCGTCACCGCATTGCCGACCGATCCTCCGATCGCCGGCGCCAGCACGGTTTTGCCTGCCTGAAAACCAGCGGCAGTGAGTGCCATCTGCGCGGTGAGATACGCGACCGGCACGCCTGCGGCGCTCACATCGTCGACACCCTCAGGTATCAGGCAGAGGTTTTCCTTCCGTTTCTCTCTCCTTCGTTTAAGGCCGCAGCTTGCATAGCACGTCACTAATTCACTCCAATAACGCGTCGTAGAAGTGCTGGCTCTACGCAGCAGATCAAAGCAAGTCAGCTTGATCTATCATTGCCAAACTCAGGCAACCCATCCGGCACGGATACCCATCCGGGCCAACGTAGACTGAACACGCTGCGGTGCTCCCCAATCGCTCCAGCCCACTTCGCTGACAGCGAGCACGGCCAATTTCTCAGGGCATTGCGTAAGCACATCGTGGGAGAAATTTGTTGACGTCAGCTCGGAATAGAGCGCACGGATCTTCGACTCCTCCCGAGCAGTGTGTAGGACGGAACTGATATCAACGAACTTGTTGTAGAGGAAAGTTATTGCTTGTTGAGTCATGCGGAGAAGAGCTTGCCCGCGGCCCACCATCACAAAGCTATTCCACAGGCATCCTTCTGCCATTAGTTTTGCGGCCAAGGCTCGGGACGGCTTCTCCCAAAATCGCCGTACCCGGTAAAACGAAAATGCGCCTTTCGCTGAAATCGGCCTGTCGGGTTCAATCCAGCCATACTCCACTTCAGGGTTTTCTGGGGCAATACCCAGCAGAGTAATCAAATGCGGGTTCAGGTCCGTAGTCTCGAACGCAGAATCAACGTGGGCCATGAATCGTTCCTCATCAGAGAAGTGGTGATCTGAAGGAAAGAAAGCTACGGTAGCTGTAGGAACCACGGTGGCGAGGTACAATAAGCTATAAAGAATGGCGGGAGCCGTTCCCTTATTCGTCGGTTGCTCGATAACGCGATTAGACGGCATATCAGATAACAGGCTAGCGTAGAAAGGCTCGTGTGCAGCAGTTACGACTATCAGTGTTTGCTGCGGTGGGACAGCAAAAGCGACGCGTCGCCTGGTCTGTTCCAAAAGAGTCTCATCATTGAGAAATGCGCAGAATTGCTTCGGCCGTTCATCACCTGCAATCAGCCGGGTTAGTGGACGAAGCCTCTCGCCATCACCCCCGGCCAGAATTACAGCCCAGCGATTCGTCGTCTCTGAATCAAATGAGCCCACGGTACGCTCTGAGTTTCTCGGTGATGTCCAGTGTTCATCCGAATAGTCGGTCATGGTTCCACCTCCTTGCATACGAATTGGCTTCAACAACCTTGTCTATCCTGTGCGCCGATCATGCCTGGTCGAGCGCTTCCTCCTGCTCAACCTAATTGTCCTGTTGTAGTCAGCGATCCGTGTAGCTAACTCTGAGCCTCCTTGAGCTCGGGCTTGGCTTGCAACCAATCGTCCTGGTCATAACCATGTACTTCTCCGCGCGCCAGATAGAGGTCGTAGGCGCGGCGCTCCATTTCTTCTCTCGCGGGTTCCTTGAGGCCAACGGTTTCGCCAGCCTCTGCCTTGTTAATATTCCTCGCTCTGACTGGTTTGGCTGTTGCCATAATTTATTTCCTTCCTTGCATTGTTATTGTCTTTAAGAAAGGCTATACCAAACACGATTGCGGGATGGGAATTGATAACTTCACGCTCTGGCCCTGACGAAAGACAGTGATCACGAGATTGTCTCCTGGCTTCAGTCTGGCGATACTTCCATGAATCTCATCGTAGTTTCCGTCTTGTTCCACGGAGATTTCATTCACTCGTAAATATGATGTTGCTGATGATTCCCATGACGCCGGAGTTGCCGCTGTTGATAGCAGCGTCAGTTTGCAGGAATTCAACTGCCACCATGTTCCCGCTCCTGTTGTTCAGGGTGTGGCGGCCACTGACATGACCTGCTGTCAACGTGCGACTGATACCAACGGGGCTCCGACCACAAATATTTCATCTCCCACATCAACTTTGTCGGAATTTCCCAGTATTGCGGCTGCGGCATTGGCAAGATTGCGGTCGAGTTGCAGCAGTGTTACGTCAGCGGAAAGGGCAGAAACAACGACACTGGCTGGAATTAGTTCACCCCGCGAGAACTCAACCGTCGTCTTATCTGCCGATTGTACAATGTGTGCGGCCGTGAACACTTTTCCGTCTTTGGAAATGAGCTAAATGACTCTTATGTTGCCCGTCTTCATACTCCTTCCTCGTGTGACTCTAAAAGAGTTGCGTTGCCCTACCCATTCGGGACTGACGCACCGGCCGCAAGGATTACCACACCGATTTTTCGATTGGGCATCGACTGACTTAGCAATCCCGGGCTTCATTGCGTATCACGTCCGTTGTACAAATATTCCGGAGAAGTATTGACGGTGACTATAGAAAACGATCCCCCAGAGAATCACCACAACGATCGCCAACGCTGCGCCACTCGGATTCAAGAACACGTGATACAAAATGATGTTCACAATTACTGGTCCAAGAAGTACTAGCGCAAGGGGAACGAACCGATTCACCAGCAGCAGCGCACCGCCTGCGACTTGTAGCGCAGCGACAACCCAATAGTAGTGAGACTGTGCGAGTGCGCCGATAAACTGGCCGGCCAATCCCGAAGGCATAGGCCCCATGTTGAGGAAATTCAAGAAACCATTGAGGCCAAACACAACGAAGATCAGCCCAAGTAGAAGACGCGCGATCAAGGTTACGATTTTCATTTGGCGTTCCCTTTCGACGTAGTTTTAAAAGCGTTGTCCTTCAATACTATCATTTTGGGTCTGAACAAGACCGGCGCTTTCACGCTTTTCCGCATCGCTTAAAGATTGCTTGCCTGGCCGATAGTGAGTTTTGGCAAGCTAGTCGCGATAAGTGCTATTAGCTGCGGAAGAGATCGCGGATAATATGGGGACCGTGATGAAGCATGAGTTGAATAACATGACATTGATTGGCAAATTGATGGCGACTGCGGAGTTGGAGCGGCGCGAGAGCCGTGGCAGTCATGCAGCTTCCTGCCGGCCCTCGTCAAATGAACTATTCTCGCCCGCCGATCGGTGCCGTGAGCGCGCCGCTCCACTAACCCCTTCGTCTCTAAGCGGTCGACTGCGACCGTGATCGAGCCGCTCGTCAACTGAACTTGCTTTCCGATCTCGTTAACGGGAAGCGGCCCTTTGTGCAGCTGGGCTTCGAGCACGGCGAAGTCGCTCGCGCCCAGCTCCAACTCCGAGATGCTCTTTTGGGCATAGGCCTCGACCGCCCCTCCGCCTTCCACAACACCAGGAAAACATGAACGCCACTCCCGCCCGTCAACGATTCCGATTTGTGCTTGCTCAGCTGTTCCGTTTTTATACCTTGAACTCAAGATACTTTACTTTAGGTAGATGTCAAGTGACTTAGTCGCCAAAGGAAGGCGGTTGTCCCGTTCCGTAAGGTCCTCGAGACGGAGGCGCGATTGCTCGATCAATGTCTGCCGATTCGCGCCTCGCGCGACCGCGAACTCCAAAAATGCATCAGCCAAGCAATGAAGGGTTCCCCTCTCATTCACACCCGGTTTCAACCGGGTGACTGAGGGGTCCTTTGATTCTGAAACCGTTTCAACGGTTTCTGATTTCCTGGACGAGAAGATAAACCGTTGAAACGGTTAGTCGAAACTTTTGTTGGTCTGATCACCCGGTTAAAACCGGGTGTGAATGAAAGGGGAGGCCTTGTTTCGATCGCGAGTTGGAGTGGAAGCTTACTAAGCTTCACGATGTGGGATTTAAAAGAGCGAGTTTTGACACACTCTCTGAAAGGCCGGGCTAAATTCAAACCACCGCTACGCGGCGATTCCTCGACGGAGACTTTTTGGACAAGGCGGTGGACCACGGGCTCGGTTGATTTTATGCAGAGCGCGCAAAGGGTCGTCGCTTCGAAACACCTTTATCGCAGCATAAGAATCGGGAGAAACGACTATGAGCAAATCTGAAATGACGGCACGCTTTAGAAAAGAGTCGCCGGTGCTGCAGGCCAGGATTGCCGGCGCTTGTTGGTTGCTCTGCATCGTTGCGGGCGTCGGGGGCTTCATCGCTGCGGGTCCACTAATCGTGGCAAACGACGCTGCGGCTACAGCGGCCAACATTCTGGCATACGAATCATTGTATCGTCTCGGATTTGCGTTCGATCTCATTAGTGGCGCGTCCTATTTGGGGGCGACAGTCTTCCTCTATTACGTGTTGAAACCCGTCAGCAGAAGTCTGTCACTGCTGGCGGCGTTCTTCGGCCTGGCAGGCGTCGCGATTGGAGGCGTCGCGTGGGTCAGTCGTCTCGCGCCTTTGCTTCTATTGCATGGTGATCAGCACCTGAGTGCGTTCACAACTAGTCAGTTGCAAGCGATGTCAATGATCGCTCTCAAGTTTCAGCTGCGGCGATACTCGTTCGCGCAAACTGAACGTCAGAATCATTGCGGCAACAAACCGTGATCTTGATCGGGAAATCGCAGCCGCCGATTTCGAAGCGATCTCTACTATCGTCTCGGAGTTTTCATCATCGACTATACCTATGTTGATTCTCAGGAACACTTAAAACTTAACAAAGCGAACGAGGTTGCCGTCTAACAGAAGCATTAATGGGAGATTCCTCGGTTAGTGCCGCTTTATCAATTGTGGCAAAATTGAAGACAAGACGGTAGCACTTAACACATCGCCGTGTAGCTGAGGGCATTATGAAAAGAACAATTGGGTTGGTCTCGTTTATCGCGGCAGTGCTCTTCATGCTCGCCGCCGTGGCGAAGTACAGCGCGGCATACGGAGCGCTGGGCGTGCTCTGCCTAGTCCTCGGAGTTGTATTTAGTGTGCGGAGTGCGAAGCACTGAGCGGACGTTCCAAAGGCATTGTCTGTCAACTAGGAGCTTCCAAACGTTTTAAGTTGCAATCTGCGTAATCTGCGGATTATTTCTCCTTGTACAATAAATCAATCCGCTGACAACCGCATGACGAATTAAGACCGGCAACATCCGACTGGCCACGTAGTGACTGGTTTCATGAAGGTGGGTTCCTATGAGTGCATAGGACACACCGAAGCTGATCAAACCTCGTTGCCGTTCTCTGGAACTCGCTAAAGCACCAGCGGCGTTGCGCGCAATAGATGTCCATGTCGCCATAGCTGTCTGCCCGATTGCCCATCCAACAAATTTCCTTGCCACCCGCTCGAAGTCCGATGCAGAATCCTGCGAGCTATCCGCGCTTGCTTGGTCGCTTGCTTGATCGTTTGTCGAAAGCGAACTCCCCGTGCGAGTCTCGTTATGCAACGGACTGTTGATGATTCTGTCGTTCTCCCGTGAACGATCGGTGGTCTATTTTTCAACCAAGCGATGCGAACGCTCTTGTGGTCTGAGCGACTGTGTCTTCGTCGTCTGGACGCCTATCATTAGTGCTGCCTGAACACGCTCGCATAGGCGTCGACCTGAACGAACAAACCGCTGGGGTTGAGTGAGGCGATCGCGATGGCACTCGAGATTACGTAGAAACAACCAAGAGAAGAAAATATGGCAGCGAACAAACTTCCGAGGACACTTCGCATAGTCGTGATCCTCGCCATCATTCTGGTAGCTGGGTTTCTGATTTGGTGGTTTTTCGTGCGTCAGGCTCCGATCCCACACAACATCATCACACTCAGTGGTCGGATCGAGGGTGACGATTCTACCATCGCCGCCAAGACTTCCGGCCGCATCCGCGAGATACGAGTGCGCGAAGGCGACGGTGTCAAAGCGGGAGATGTGATTGCCTTGCTCGACGACGAGCAGGCGGTTGCCCGCGAACAACAGGCGCAATCGGCGGTTCAGGAGGCGGAAACGCGAATCACGCACTCGCAAGAACAAATCGCGGTATTGAGGGAACAGTTCAAGCAAGCGAACATCACCGTGGACCAAGCGAAGCTGGACGCGGAGGGACGCGTCCGTCAGGCTGCAGCACAAGTAGCGTCAGCGGAAGCCAATCTCTCGCAAGCGCAAGCCGGATACGAACAAGCTCGCTATGATGCAGAGAAGTTCAGCCGGCTAGCGAATTCCGGCGACGTCTCGGAACGTCAGAGTAAACAGGCACGCACCACTGCCGAGGCCCAGGCGGCTGTCGTTGAGTCAGCGAAGAAAGAGGTGGCCGCGGCGCGCGGAGCACTTACCGCCGCGCGCGCAAATCTCAAGAACTCGCCGATACGTTCGTCTCAAGCAGCAGCGGTTGATAAGCAGATCACACAGGCAAAGTCAGACGTTGCCGGGGCGCAGGCCGACGCCGAACGCGCGCGAGCGCAACTGAAAGAATCACAAGCCAACCGCGCCGATCTAACTGTCGTCGCGCCCTTTGACGGCACGATTGCCACGCGCACAGCCGAGCCTGGCGAAGTCGTCCAAGCCGGGACTGCGATCGTGACCATGCTCGATCTCAACAAGGTCTACTTACGCGGATTCGTTCCCGAGGGCGATATCGGCCGCGTCAAGCTGGGCCAACCGGCCCGCGTCTATATCGACTCAGATCCCAGGCATCCCATCGACGCCGCCGTCTCGCGCATCGATCCCGAAGCTTCATTCACTCCCGAAAATACTTACTTCCGCGACGAACGCGTCAAGCAGGTGGTGGGCGTCAAACTACTAATCAAGAATCCAACGGGGGCGGCCAAACCCGGCATGCCGGCCGACGGCGAGATTCTGGTTGAAGGCAACACCTGGCCGAAAGACACGGGACGACGATGAATGCCAGCGAGCCTTCCATCGGCACGGGTCGCGTGACGCCAGTGTCGCCGCTTTCATACCCGGACTCGCGCGAACCGGCCATTCGCATTCGCGGTCTGTGCAAAGTCTACGGTTCAATCGAAGCTGTGCGGGGCATCGACCTCGACGTCTGGTCAGGTGAGATATTCGGTCTGATTGGACCAGACGGTGCGGGCAAGACTTCAGTCTTTCAAATTCTTGGCGGGGTGATGCAACCAACGACAGGCGAGGCAATCATGCTGGGCAATTCGGCGCGGGAGGCGCGCTCGTATGTCGGCTATCTGACCCAGGTGTTCAGTCTCTATCACGACCTGACCGTGGCCGAGAACCTGCGTTACATGGGCGAGTTGCGGAAATTGCCCCATGAAGAGATCGAGCGCCGTGGGCGGCGTTACCTCACCATGTTCGGAATGGATCGGTTCATGAACCGGCTCGCGGGAAAACTGAGCGGCGGCATGAAGCAAAAGCTCTCACTCGCATGCGCCTTAATCATCGAACCCAAGATCCTGCTGCTGGATGAACCGACTACGGGAGTGGATCCAGTCTCGCGTCGGGAGTTTTGGGATGCGCTGGCCAATCTCTCCAACGAGGGAATCACGATCGTTATAGCCACGCCGTACCTCGATGAAGCAGAGCGTTGTACACGGGTCGCCTTAATGCACGAAGGCCGCATTCATCAAACGGGTACCCCGCGTGAGTTGCGCGACAGCCTAGGTTTACAGCGCCTGGTGGTGCGCGCTTCTGAACTCAGCCGTGCGGAAGACCTTTTGGACGAAACCGAAGGCATAGATGACGCGCAGCGATTCGGTGATCACCTCGACGTCATGGTCCAAGACGCGAGCACGGGAGAGAAGCTAACCCGCGAGAAGTTGGGTGGGGCAGGCATCGAAGTCCAGGAGATCAACGTTTCTCAGCCAACGCTGGAGAATGCTTTTGTTGCCTTGCTGCGCCACCTCGAAGATGAGATCAGGGCGTCGCCCTTTCGCGCCCGGCGCGATTTTCAAAAGCGCCCAGCCGATGCAAATGCGATTGGCGCCCGCAATCTCACTAAGAGCTTCGGGGGTTTTGACGCGGTAAAAAGCTTAAACCTCGAAGTCAAGTACGGCGAGATTTACGGTTTGCTGGGAGCAAACGGCGCGGGCAAGACTACCACGATCAAGATGCTCTGCGGCTTACTCGAACCCACCAGCGGCGCGGCAGAGCTGGCAGGCAAGATGGGATCGTTACACTCAAGATTTGTGCGGCAGCGCGTCGGTTACATGTCGCAGAAGTTTTCGCTCTACGATGATTTGACGATCGAGGAGAATCTCGATTTCTTTGCCGGCGTCTATCAAGTGCCACTCGCGGAGCGCTCCGAGAAAAAGCGATGGGTGTTGTCGTTTTCCGGACTGCAAGGTCGCGGCGATCAAATGACCGGCAGCCTTCCGGGGGGCTGGAAGCAACGCGTTGCGTTTGGCGCGGCAGTGATGCACGAGCCGAGCGTGCTTTTTCTCGACGAACCAACTTCCGGAGTTGACCCACTGGCTCGTCGCGCCTTCTGGAGGATGATCAATAGCTTCGGCGATCGGGGAATGGCGATTCTGGTTACGACGCACTATCTGGAAGAAGCTGAACAATGCAATCGTCTGGGCTTGATGGTTGCCGGCGAATTGGTGGCCCAGGGCACGCCCTCGGGCTTGAAAGAGGCGCAAAAGGGACATTTGCTGGAAATCGTCACCGATGCGCCGCAACGCGCGAACAACCTGCTCAAAGACGAGATGGATCGCTGGCGCGTCTCGCTGTTCGGAGACCGCCTGCACGTTGTTGTCGACGAAGATGCGGAGATGGGCATCACGCGCATCACTGAGCTTTTGCGAGCTGCAAACATCCGCGTTAACCGCGCTAACGAAGAAGCATTTTCACTGGAAGATGTTTTCATTGCCGAAGTCGAACGAGCGCGAGCGCAAGGTAAGGTGAGCGGTGAAGATTGATCGCAAAGAGATTCGTTTTCCGTCTCTCCTTTGACATTCATGATTTGTCGCTTCTTGTTGGCGTGAGCGGTTTGACAGATGCAGTAAAAACTCTGAATGACAATGGGAAAATGAGCTTTTCCTCCAAAGGGACGACAAACATGAAACGGATTCAGGCGCAGGTGCGGAAAGAGCTCACTCAGTTGTGGCGAGACAGGCTGACTCTGGCGCTGGCACTGGTGTTGCCGGTGTTGCTTTTGCTGTTGCTGAGCAAAGCCACGTCGCTCTCCGTGAGAGATATCCCTGTGGTCGTACAGGATTTGGATAAGACGCCCATGTCTCGGCGTTATGTTGAGGCGATTAACGCCTCTCTTTCATTCAATGTTAGCGCTCTGCCACCGAACTTGTCTCCCGAGCACGTGCTGACCCAGAACCTGGCACGCGCAGCCGTGATCGTTCCGCCGCAGTTCGAGCGGGATCTGAAACGCGGCCACAATGCTGAGGTCCAGTGGCTGATTGACGCTACCGACGCGAATACCGCCAACGTGATGCGCGGGAAAGCAGCGGCCATAACGCAAACCTTCAGCACCCAGCTTCAACCTACGACCATGCAGCCGGCCATCACAGCAGAGGTCCGTTATTGGTTCAATCCCGGCCGCGAGGACCTCAAATACTTTGGACCCGGTGTGCTGGCGTTTGGCATGGCGCTTTTTCCCCCATTGCTGGCGGCACTGGCGCTCTCGCGCGAGGGCGAGCTAAAGACGATCTTGCAGGTTTATGTTTCCAGTATCACCGCGCTCGAATACCTGCTCGGTAAAGTTATTGCCTACACCCTGGTGGCGTGGGCTGAATGGATTTTGGGGATGATCGTTTTGTTGGTAGTTTTCGAACTCAATCTGGTAGGCGATCCCACGCCGCTACTGGTCACAACGTTTTTCTATCTCTTTTGCACCGTCTCTTTTGGAACCATGTTGGGCGCAGCGATTCCCAATCAAGCGGCGGCAATTCAAGCGGCGCAACTCGGCGGTTTCCTGACGTCCTTCCTGCTTGCAGGCTACATCTTTCCCGTGGAAAACATCCCCCAGCCGCTGCGGTTTTTGTCGAACTTCGTGCCGATGCGTTACTACCTGGAAGTGATTCGCGATGCGTTTCTGCGCGGCGGCGGTTGGCCGGGTGTCTGGCACGCCCCGTTGGCGCTGGCCCTCCTGGGCGCCTTCTTTTTCTGGTTTGCGTGGCACGTGATGAAAGAGATGCAGGTGAAGGCGTGAGCATTGGAAAATGATCTGAAGGGTTAAGCGTGGAACAGCTACTCAACAAAATCCCGAACCTGCGTCTCTGGGCGCTGTTCGTCAAAGAGTTTCACCAGATTAGGCGCAACCGTCGTTTGGTGGTGCTACTGATCATTCCGCCAACCTTGAATATCATCCTGTTTGGTCTGGCATTGAATCCGACTTTCGAGAATCTGAGGCTGGGCGTGGTGGACTACAGCCGCACGCCGGAGAGCCGCGAATTAGTTTCAGCCTTCACCGAAGGTCTGGTGTTCCAGACCAAGGCCTACTACGCGTCGCCCGCGGAGATGGGCCAGGCTATCAGCAGAGGCGAGCTTGACGCCGGCTTGGTGGTGCCCGGCGATTTTGCTGAGAAGCGGGCGCGGCGGGAAGCCGTGCCGGTGCAGTTGCTGGTGGATGCCGTTAATGCCAACACCGCGACGATTGCCGGTGGCTATGCGGCGCGCATCGTCGCCGGCCTTAATCAAAAGATCGCTTTGTCTCAGCCGCCGCGTCCACAACCAACCGGCAACGGGTCGAACCCACCGGGTGTGTCGCTTATCACAATCCCCCCGGGGCGTGTCGTCGTGACGCCGCGCCTGACGCTACTCTATAATCCCGGCCTCAAGAGTTCGTGGTTTATCACGACCGGCATGATTGGACTCCTCCTGGTGCTGCAGGGATCGGTCGTGTCTGCGGCCTCGCTGGTTCGCGAAAAAGAAGTCGGCACGATTGAACAACTGCTGATGACGCCGGCCGAGAGTTCAGAGATCATCATCGCCAAAGTTGCGCCGATCTTTCTCTTGCTAGCGCTCGATATCGGCTTGGCGCTCGGTGTAGCTTGGCTGGTTTTCGGCGTGCCGGTGCGCGGCAGTTTGCTCCTGTTCTTCTTGTCGGCGTCGCTGTGCGTGTTGTGCGGCATTGGCCTCGGAATGATGATTGCGACGTTTGCCCGGACGCAACAGCAGGCGCAACTGATGAGTTTCTTCACCAATCCACCGCTCGCCCTTCTTTCGGGCGCCACGACGCCGATCGAGGCCATGCCAACCTGGCTGCAGCCTGTGACCTCGCTCAATCCAGTCAAACACTTTGCGATCATCTCCCGAGGCATCCTCCTAAAAGGCAGCGGCGTTGACATTCTCTATCCGCAACTATTGGCCCTGACGGCCATTGCCCTCGTAATGGTTTCGATAAGCGCATGGCGGTTTCGCAAACAACTCGGCTAGGCACTGCCGATTCTGCCCTGGTTCAACTCTAAGCGCACGATGGTTCAACTAAAACCATCCAAACTATGGAATTCTTCTTGTGTGATTGTAAGATTGGCTCAATAAATCACTGTGGAGCGCGTATGTCAGCAAAGGGAGGGTTAGCGATATTAGTGGGCGGAGGGCCGGCGCCGGGAATCAATGCCGTTATTTCGGCTGCTGTTATCGAGGCAGTTAATGAGGGCTTCGAGGTTATCGGAATCGCGGATGGTTTCAAGTGGCTTATCCGTGGAGACACCTCAAGAGTGCGTTCGTTACGGATTGAAGATGTCTCGCGTATTCATCTCGAAGGTGGCTCAATGCTCGGCACGGCCCGGGATAATCCGACAACTTCTGAACAAGCCATACGAACAGTGGTGGAGGCCTTCCGTGCTCTTGGCGTTACTCATCTTGTGACCATCGGAGGTGACGACACAGCGCTTTCATCCAGCTTCGTCGCTGAACGTTCCGGACACCAAATACACGTGGTCCATGTCCCCAAGACTATAGACAATGACCTGCCGCTGCCCAGCCACATACCTACTTTTGGTTACCAGACCGCTCGCCACTACGGTGTCGAACTGGTTCAGAACTTGATGGAAGATGCACGCTCAACGAAACGTTGGTATGTGGTTGTCGCGATGGGCAGGAAAGCCGGCCATCTCGCCCTGGGGATTGGCAAAGCGGCAGGCGCCACACTGACCGTGATCGGCGAAGAGTTCAGTCGGGAGACTATAGCGTTTTCTGACATTTGCGACATTGTTGAAACGGCAATCACTAAACGACGGGCAATGGGCCGCCACTTTGGGGTAGCGGTCCTGGCTGAAGGTCTGATCGAAAAATTGGAATCGCAGGAACTTCAGGAGCTACAGGATGTTGAGCGAGATGATCACGGTAATATACGGTTTGCCGAAGTTGACCTAGCTCGGAAGGTCAAAGTCGAGGTGCAAGGCCGCCTCACCCAGCGCGGTATTCGCGTGACTATCGTCAACAAGAATGTCGGTTACGAACTGCGCTGCGCTGATCCCATTCCATTCGACGCTGCCTATTGCCGCGATCTGGGATATAGCGCGATTAGGTTTCTTTTGGAGGGCGGAACCGAAGCCATGATCAGCGTCCAGGGCGGACGCATGGTGCCAATCCCATTTGACCAGATTCGCGAGCCGGGAACAGGCAAGACGCGCGTTAGAATGGTCAACGTTGAAAGCGAGGGCTATCGTGTCGCTCGCGAATACATGATCCGACTTGAAGCGAAGGACTTCGAAGATCCCTCCTGGGTCGAAAAGATGGCTGCCGCAGCCAATATGACAACTGCCGAATTTCGCACCAGGTTCAGTTACTTTAGCGGGCAAGTGCCGTGATTGGATCAATGGCGAGCTTAGAAACGGGGAGAATTGTTTAGACCTGTGCAGATTTAAGAGTTTTGGGAAGTTAGAGTTCAATCCTGATGGCACCTAAGAGAGTAGGCATTCTGGTCGGCGGTGGTCCGGCGCCAGGCACAAACGGAGTGATCTCGGCGATTGCAATCGAGGCCATTAAGCGTGGTTGCACAGCGATTGGTTTTCACGATGGCTTCGAATGGCTTGCTCAGCGGTACACCGATGAGCAACACGAGCTGACGATAGATGAGGTCGCCCGCATACATCTGCAGGGCGGCGTCAAGCTTGGCACGTCTCGCACGGACGTAACAAGTCAACCGCAATCGCTGGAGAACACCATCGCGGCGCTCAAGAAACTCGGAATGGAAGCACTTGTGACCATTGGAGGCGACGATTTGGTGCGCAGCTCAGCAGCTATTGAGCGTGAAACGCATGGGTCCATCAAGGTGGTGCAGGTACCCAAGAGCATAGACAACGATTTGTTGCTGCCTGGCTCAGTACCGACGCTCGGCTATGAGACCGCCCGCCACGTCGGAGTTGAACTGGTTAAGAGACTTATGGAGGACGCACGCACGACCGGGCGTTGGTATCTAGCTGTGACCATGGGACGGCCGACCGGCCATTTAACTCTCGGAATCGGTAAGGCCGCGAGTGCTACGTGTACCATCATCCCCGAGGAGTTTGACGAGAAGATCTCACTTGCCGATATCGTTGATATAGTCGAAGGAACGATTATCAAGCGCCGAGCAATAGGACGACCCTACGGCGTAATCCTGCTGTCAGAAGCTTTGGTTGAACATTTTGATGCGGACGAAGTCGCCGAGCTGCAGGATGTCGATCGGGATGCTCAAGGTAATATACGCGTAGCTGAGATCGATTTGGGTCGCAAGGTCAAGAATGAAGTGCGGCTCCGTCTGGAACGTCGAAACATAAAGGTAACAGTGGTGGATAAGAGCATAGGTTACGAACTGCGTTGCGCCCCTCCTATCCCTTACGACGCCGAATATGCACGCGACCTCGGCTACGCGGCGCTTAACTATCTTCTTCGCGATGGCTCGAATTCTATGATCACTATTCAGGGTGGCGAATTTCAACCCGTCCCTTTCAGCCAGGTGATGGACCTTGAAACAGGTCGCGGTCAGCAACGTTTCGTTGAGGTGGAGACTGAAAGTTACCGGGTGGCGCGCGACTATATGGTTAGGATCGGCGTAAGAGATTTTTTCGATGAGGCGTCGATCGCGAAGCTGGCTGAGGCCGGCGGCCTGACGCAATCCGAGTTCATCTCACGTTTCGGCAAGTACTCACATTCATGATGTATTTTGGATCAGTGCTCTCATGCAAGCCTCCGTATTTTCCAAATTTCAAGTCTCCCTCACGGATTCATGGCTGCATCTTGAAACTCGGTTGCCGGCGACTCATTGTTGTCTGGTCGTTCGCCTTGCGCTAGTCTTTTATCCTTCTAAGTCAAGGTAACAGGCTGGAGCTGAGCGCCGACTGGGCAGCGCTCAGCGCAACGGCCCGCGGCGAACCTCCGCCCGTCATCGGGCCCGAGCTAGGAGGAGGTGGTCGGAAACTAAGATTTTGGCAATCGTCACAACTTCAGGCCGCACCATTGGGATTTCGCAAACCTTACCTCCAAGCCTCTATTAGATCAGATCGTTGCGAGCCTTTGGACCGTATCTGGGTAACGCTTGACGAGATTGATCAGCAGCGCCGCATGGGCATTCGGCTTGGCGCGGCCCTGTTCCCAGTTTTCAAGTGTGCGGACGTTGGTAGGTAAATAAACCGCGAACAGGGCGCGCGAGATCTTCAAGCTCTTCCGCACGCGAATTAGTTCCTGCGGTGTGACACTGGGCGCTGGCTTGTACTCGATCGCATGAGTTCGTCAACACGCTCCGCCTTGGCATCGCCCTTCACTGTCCCGCTAACGACCTTCTTTGCTCGGACGGCAGCGGCGTAACCGGCCACTTGTTTGGCGTCTATGTGACCTTCGACCGACGGACCAGAGCTCGGTCGCTTCTCACCTTTAGCGTCCTAATGATCTTGCATGGCCCTTGTCAATGCTAAACTCGCGCTCGAACGACAGGGTGAGACTCGTGTCACGAACTAACCGCAACCGTCACATTGGCAGACTGTAAGATCGAGAGACGCTGGGGAGATCTTGGTGCGGTTGGGAGGTCTGGAAACCGAATGCCAAGTGTTCAAGTCAAACTCACCGAGTTTGAAGACCTCATTAAGGGTTATACCGCCGACTTTGTCGGGCGCAAGTGGCTGGTAGAGCAAGTGGACTCCCTGCTTGCTCACCCGGACTGCCGGTTTGTTGTCCTCACCGGTGGTCCGGGAGTAGGCAAGTCTGCCTTCATGGCCCACTTGGCGGCGACCCGTGTCCAATGGCTTCGTTACTTCATCCGGAGGGACAGCCGCGAACTTCTGAGCTCCAGCGATGGCAAAACCTTTCTCCTCACCGTCGGCGGGCAGTTGGCCACACTCCAGCCGGGTCTCTTTAAACCCGAGAAGCTGGAAGTCGTCGCCCAGCAGCGTATCGGGGATCTGGAGTCCAGTGGAGAGGCGGTCGGTGTGCGCATTCAGGAACTGCGAGCCTCCCCCTTCTATTCGGTATCGGTAAGGGCAGAGCAGGAGATCCAGCGGGTGGCAGGAAAAGTGACGGGAGTGGAAATCGGGCGCCTGGTGACGGAGCCAAGATCATTGACGGTGCAAGATCTCCAGTACCTGGGCTTGCTGGATCCGGCTTGGCTGCTTTACCAGACTGACCGCGAAGCCCGGATCGTAGTGTTGGTGGACGCGCTGGATCAGCTGCGCTTCAGTCCCTCCGAGTCGGACATACTCGATGCGTTGTGCCAGCTACCTATCGGTGTGATCAATCGGGAGGGACCCAAGGCGGCCTCACCTGCGCAGAAGCTGCCTCAAATCCCGCCCAACCTGCGCTTCTTAATCAGCTCCCGCCGAGAGAAGTTCCTGGATCGTTTGTTGAGACGCAGCGATGTCCGCGAATTGCCACTGAGTGTTGTAGGGAATGAGAACCGTAAAGACCTGCGGACTTACGCAAAGGTGAACCTGCCGAAAGATGGTCTAGAGTCAGTTTTAGCGGGGGAGAACAGGACCACCGATAGCTTTGTTAGAGACCTTTTGGAAAAGGCAGCCGGCAACTTCTTGTATCTGCGGAGTGTGCTGGGAGCGATCAAAGAAGCGCTGGCGGAACCAGAGAAAAGCGAACGATTACACAGCTTGCTACTGGTGGGAGAACTACCCGATGATTTGAATTCACTATACGGCTATTTCCTGAATTCGATCGTGGACTGGGTCAATAGGAGATTCGGCGAGGCAGCTTGGCGAAAGTATCTGCGGCCGCTCCTGGGCGTTCTCGCCGTGGCCAGGGAGCCGTTAAAGGAAAGACAGCTCCTGGTCTTCACGGATTTAGGGTCAGAGGACTTGGGGGACCTGCTGCGCGAGCTGCGTCAGTTTGTCGAGCCGGAAAATGGTCAGGCTTTTCGCATTTATCACACGTCCTTCGCTGAGTACCTTTTGGATGACGTGACCAATGTGGATTATCGGATCGACGGTCTTAAGTGGCACAAACGTATCGCTGACTTCTACCGCGGCAAAGCCAAGAGCTGGACAAAAGTAAACTGGAACAAGGTAGACGACTACGGGGTGCGGCACCTGGGCACACATCTATACGCCCTGCGCGATGATCCTGGCTACGGCGGCGAGTTGTATACCTTACTTTGCAAGCCGTACATGTGGGCCAAGTTTGGACGCACTGGTTCCCACAGGGGCTTCGGTCAGGACGTGAGCCTGGCGCTGGATGCCGCGCGGCATGAAACCCCGCCACATCTGGTCCAAGTCGCGCGTGCCTGTTTGCTCTATGCCACACTGGGCAATATCTCCGAGGTCGTACCGTCGGAACTGTTAGGTGTTCTTGCGCAGGTTGGCGAGCGGGCCAGCGCACTGGGATACGCAGCCCTGATTTCGGACGCAGCTCAACGCTCCAAGGTATATCTGAAAATTGCGGACGCGAGCTCGTCAAAAATACATGGAAAGGAGCTGCTGGATATTGTTGACATGGCGCTGCTGGCAGTGGAAGCGATCAGTAATGAAGCTCTCAAAGCGAAGGCGCTAAGCGGCGTGGCCCAGACGTTGATGCAGATGGGCGAGAAGGAGCGAGCCCAGAGTGCTGCGTTCCGAGCGTTTGAAGCGGTGAAGAAGATCGAGAAAGAGGAGATCGAACCGCAAGAGCTAAGGGTGTTGGCCCAGACAATGTTACAAGCCGGGGAATATGCCCGTGCCTTAGAAGTGTCGGAGATGATCACGGATGAAGAAGTCAAAACGGAGGCATTGATCGGGTTGGTCCGGGCGCTGGCTCAGGATGGGAAACACGACCAGGCTCTCGAAGTGACAGAGACGATCAAGGATAAAAAGGTCAAAGCGGAGGCCCTCAGTAGCTTAGCCCAGACACTGATTGAGATGAGGCAGGGTGAGCGAGCCAGGAATGCGGCAAAACGGGCGTTTGAAGTGTTGAAGAAAATTAAAGATCGGTGGATCAAAGAGCAGGTTCAAGATCGCGTTATCCAGGCGCTGGCCCTGGCCGGGGAACACGACCAAGCCTTAAAAGCAGCTGAAACAAGCCGGGATAGAGGGGTTAAAGCAGCGTCGTTGACTGTCTTGGCCCAAGCGCTGGCGCAGACCGGAGAGAGCGCCCGGGCCCAGGGCACTGCGCGCCGGGCGTTACATGTGGCGGAAACGATCGAGGAGGAATCGGACAAAGCGGAGGCACTGGCCAAGGTAGCTGGAGCGCTGGTGACGATGGGAGAACGAGAGTTGGCCCGGAGTACCGCGGAACGAGTATTAGAAGTGATGAAGACAATTGAGAATGAATTGGGCCAGGCAATGGCGGCAGCACAACGTGAGATGGAGGAGGCGAAATTACGGACTGAGCCAATTGACCATACCCGGTACGCTACAAGAAGGATGTTCGGCGTGGAGGACAAGACGGTTAAGGCTGAAAAGATCCAGGCAGATGCCGCCAGAGTGTTGGCTCAGGCAATAGCTCGGCCTGGGGATTTCGACCGGGTGTTAGAAGTGGTCGAGAAGATCAAGAATGAAGGGGTCAAAGCTGAGTTGCTGACCGGATTGACTCAGATATTGGTGCAGAGCGGAGAGTACGATCTGGCGTTACAAATGGCTGAAACGATCGAAGGTGAATTGCGCAGGGCGATAGCGCTGACGGGGTTGGCTGAGTCGCTGGCGCCGAACGGGAAGAAAGGACTCGCACGGAGCGCATTAGGAGGGGCGTTCGCGGTAGCAACGGAGATAAGCGTGAATAAATCGCCCGCCACCGAAGCAGAGGCGCTAAGCGTTTTGGCCCGGTTAGCCCAGATGCTGGCACAGGTCGAGGAACACGACCGCGCGTTACAAGTGACGGAAATAATTGGAAATGAATGGGGCAAAGCAGAAGAGCTAAGAGTATTGGCCCAGACGCTGGGGCAGACAACGGAGGGAGGGCGCGCCCGGAGTACCGCCAGAAGGGCATTGGAAGCAGTGAAGTCAACCGGCGATGAGCGGGTCAAAGCAGAGGCACTCACCAGGTTAGCTGAAGCGCTTGTCCAGATGGGGGAGAAAGACAAAGCCCGGAGTGCGGCAAGACGAGCGTTAGAAGCGGTTAAGAAGATCAAGGTGGGGACGGGCTCAGACGAATGGGACAAAGCGACTGCTCTAAGTGAGCTCGCCCCGGTATTCGTGCAACTAAGGGAACACGACCAGGTGTTAAGAGTCACCGAGACGATCGGGGAAGACGTACGCAAAGAGAAGGTACTTACTGGGTTGGCGCAGGCGCTGGTGCAAAGCGGAGAGTACGACCAGGGCTTAGAAGTAGCGAATATGATCCATAGTGACGGCGAGAAAGCGCAGGCGTGGGCTGTGTTGGCCCAGGCGCTGGTACAGATGGGACAGAAAGAGCGAGCCCAGCAGGTAGCAAGCCGGGCGTTAGAATCGGCTGGCGGATCGATTTGGGCTGTGGATACCGTCAACGAGTCGTTAAAAGTGTTGGCACATGTGCTCGGGCAGACGGGAGAGGGAGCGCGAGCCCGGAGAGCTGCGCGACAAGTATTAGAGGGGTTAAAAACGATCTGGAATGCATCGACCAAAGCGAGGGCGCTGACCGAGCTGGCGAGGGTGCTCGTGGAGGCCGGGGAGTATGACGGAGTGTTAAAAGTTGCGGAAACGATCAAGGATGAACAGATCAAAGCGAGAGCGCTTAGTCGTGTGGTCCAGACGCTGATGCAAATGGGACAGAAAGAGCGGGCCCGCAGTGTTGCAAGACAAGTGGTCGAGGTGGTGGACAAGATCGACGATGAATGGGACAAAGCGACCGCGCTAAGTGATGTAGCCCAGGTGTTGGTGCAAGCGGGGGAGTACGACCGGGCGTTAGGACTGGCCGAGATGATCCGGGACAGAGAGAGCAAAGCGGCGGCGCTAAACGGATTGGCCCAAGCGGCGGTGAAGATGGGGGAGAAAGAGCGGGCCCGGAGTGCTGCGAGACGCGTGTTAGAAGTGGCGAAAACAGTCGGGGATAGCTGGAGCAAGATGAAGGCGAAAACTGGTGCAGCCCAGGTGTTGGTGCGGGTCGGTGAGTACGATCAGGGGTTAAAGGTAGTGGAGATGATACGGGATAAAGGAGACAAGGCACGGGCGCTGACTGAGTTAGCTGAGTCGCTACTCCAGATGGGCGAAGGAGCGCGAGCGCACAGCACGGCAAGACGGGGTTTAAAGATGGCCGAGGGGATGATTGGGACAGAACAGGCCAAATCAAAGGCGAAGACAGTGTTAATACAGGCACTACTGCAGCTAGGGGAATACGATGAGGTGTTAGAGGTTCTGGGTCGCTACTATATCGCACCGAAGGAGCTAAGTGATGTAGCTCAGGCGCTGGCCCAAGCCGGGGAGTCCGACCGGGCGTTAGAAGTGGTGGAAGGCATCGCGCATGGCGTGCTCAAACATGGCGTGGTTAGAGTGTTGGCCGAGTTGGTCCACGCTCTGGTGCAAATGGAGCAGAACGATCTAGCCCGAACTGCTGCAAGTTGGGCGTTAGAAGTCGGTGAGAAGCTCGAACATAAAGGGATCAGAGCAGAAGAGCTGAGTGGGTTAGCCGAGGTGCTGGTGAAGGTAAGAAAATACGACTGGGCATTAGAGGTAGCGGAAAGAATCAGGGATGAGGAGGTTAAAGCGAAGGCGCTAAGTGGTGTAGCCCAGGCGTTGGTGGATGCAGGTGACTACGATCGTGCGTTAGAAGTGGCGGAAACGATCGGGCACGAAGGTGTCAAAGCAGAGGCACTGGCCGAGTTGGCCCAGGCGTTGACACACACCCGTGCGGATGAAGCACGCCAAATCGTGATTCAGGCGCTGGATTCAGGCCGTCTACACAGCCGAGATGCCGTGTTTTCTGTTCTGT
>WNFZ01001103.1_pt1 | contig 26032 bp, 25 predicted proteins | sample 5400081 | NCBI WGS metagenome assembly WNFZ01 (sample SAMN13153365, study PRJNA577476) | soil metagenome | isolation source: 80 cm soil or saprolite under grassland replicate 1 | place: USA:California | collected 2016-06-15 | reverse complement strand
CTGAGTACAGCGCCGCTTGGCCTCGCCGGACCAGCTCGTCGACGCGGGCGGTGTCGTAGCCGCGCAGCGCGAGGGTGAACCTCGACCCGCCCCGCTGGCCGCGTCGCGGCCGGGCGTCCGCGAAGCAACTCCCGCCGTACAGCGCCAGCGCCTGCCCCACCTGCTCGGGGGACTCCTTGACGTCGTTGAACGTCAGCAGCTCAACGCAGGCGCGCTCATCCACCGGGCTCCGGTGTGGTGCCGGGACGTCGAGGTCGACACCCTCGGCAGGCACCAGCAGCAACCAGGGAGCCGGGTTGCGGCTACTCCTGCCAGGGTCCGGCTGTTCGATGACGATCGCGTCGATCGCAGCCCAGGAGACCAAGCCGTTGATGCCCGCCAGTCGCAGTGTCAGCCCCTGCACGCCGATGTGGAACCGGAAGGGCCTCAGCCCGATTGCGACTAATCCACCGCCGAGCAGGAGGGACAGCCCGCAAACGAGCACCCTGCGGATCGAACCGGGGAAGGGAGCGAATCCGACGTACATGAACACGCCGAACGCGAGAAATACGATGCCGATGAGGATGAGTGGTACGCGCCGAGGGTGAAGTTCCAAGCGTTCCTCCCATGCTGGTTATCACCCGTCACCTGGCAGCTCGAGGGTGTTCGAGTGCAGGCGCATCGCGCCGATAACGAGATTCGTGTCTTCACCCGCACCGCAGCCTGGACGACATTACCAGCCGCGTGCCCGAGGTGGTGGAGGCGATCTCCGCGACCTGCCTGTGCGGTCGGTCGTCCTGGACGGGGAGGTTCTCGCGCTACGCGCTGACCGGCGGCCCCCGTCCGTTCCAGGTCAGCGCCGGCCAGATCGGCAGCCGCCTCGACGTCGACCGGCTCCGCAGCGAGCTGCCGCTGACCACGTTCTTCTTCGATCTGCTCCACCTGGACGGCGAGGACTGGATCGAACGGCCGGGGGCCGAGTGGCACGCCGCGCTCGAAGCGGTCGCGCCAGCGCCGCTGCTGATCCTCAGGGTCGTCACGGCCGATCCGGCCGAGGCGAAGCGGTTCCTGGCCGGCACGCTCACCTGCGACAGGTTGACCTGGTCGCCGCCGTACGCAGCGCCTGGGCCGCCTACTATTCATCAACAGCTCATCAACAGCGCGACGACCGTCCCGACCAACGGGGCTCATTGGTTCGCGGCGGGCGGGACTGGTCCGCCTCCTGAGCAGGGCAGATGGCTCCGCATGGTGAGGAGCCGACCCGTACATTGTCCGAACACCAGCGGTTCCCGGCCGTGCTGGGCAGACCGAACGGCCTCGCCCGTGTTGTCGAACTCACGCAGAGAAGGCAGCTCGGGCGCCTCGCGGGCCGCGGGGTTCGAGTCCGTGGCTTCCTTCACAGGCGCTCGCCGCCAAGTCGGCGACGTGTAGTGTCACGATGGAGGCTGGCAAAGCGGGAGGACGTGGTGAAACGCTCGCGCGCGTTGTCCCCGACACAAGAACCGCCGCCAGCAGGGGCACGGATCGTGGCGTTCCTGGGCGTGACGACAAGGGCATCGAGCATCACACGGATCTTTCCGGCTTGGGCTCGAGCCTGTGACCTGAGCCTGGAGCTTCGTCGCACCGATCTGCCGTTAGGGAGCCCAGCAGGCAGGTACCGAGCGCTGGCCGACGAGATGCTCGAGGATCGCTCGGTGTTGGGGCTGGTCATCACCTCGCACAAGCGGGCGATGTACGAGGCGGTCTCCGACCTTGTTGTGGCGAGCGATCCGTACGCGCGGGCGGGGCGGGAGGTGAGCCCGCTGCTGGCGACCGATTGCGGGCTGGCGGCCGACGCCTGCGATCCGCGGGCGGTGCGCCTCGTGCTGGGCGAGCTGCTGGGGCCACGGCACTGGGAGGACACGGCCGCCGACGCCCTGATCCTGGGTTCGGGGGGTGCTGGCATCGCGATCGCGCTGACCCTGCTGACGCGTCGTGTGGGCCAGGCACTGGCGGGTGCGGAGCAGCGACCTCGCCGACTTGTCGTCACCGACATCCGTGCCCGACGGTCGGACGCGGCACGGGAGTTGCTGCAACCGTTTGCCGGCACCTCGGAACTGGAGGTGCGCACCGCCGACCGCGAGCAGACAACGCGCTTGCTCGCGACGCTCCCACCAGGGTCACTGGTGGTCAACGCCACGGGCATGGGCAAGGACACCCCGGGATCGCCCATCGCCCTCGGTGGCGTCTTTCCCGAGGGCGCCCGGGTCCTGGACGCCAACTACCGTGGTGACCGTGCCTTTCTCAGGCAGGCACACGCCCAGGCAGCGTCAAGGTGCCTGGGCGTACGTGACGGGTGGCGGTACTTCGTTCACGGCTGGACCCAAACCCTCGCCCCGATGGTCCCCGGCGGCGTCGGCCCTGAGCGCGTGACCCTGTTCGAGTCCATCGCCAACACCGACCGCCGGGGAACCCAGCCGTGACCTGACGACGATCCTTCGCCTGCCAGGCAGGAACTGCGGCTGCTCAGCGCGATAACAACCGATCGCATCGTTCTGGGCGGGCGTGGCCCGATCGGCAGCGACCACGCCGTGATCGCTGACAAGATTCGATCCTTCGCAGCGCTGACTCGGCCCAGTCGGCGTACCCGTGAACATGAGGCGATCCGGGGAAGCGGTCGGTATCTGCGACTTGCGGGTGCCCGAGGTCACGACGTCCTGCGGTAGCCGTCGCGGCGGACCTTGCCGTGTTGGCCCGGCACCCGGATGAGCGGGCCGTTGACCAGCGGAAACGCTGATGGCGGGGTGTTCGGATTGTGGCAAGTTGAGTGCACGGAGCCCGACAGCTTCCGAACCTTTCCGTCGAGCTCAGCCGCGGTCGGGAAGCGGAACGTCGGGTAGATTTCGTTCCGGCTGCGGACGTCTACGTCCTGCACCAACGCGCTGATCACCGCCTTCTTCGGGGCGATCTCGTCGATGTCGACCGCTGCGCGGATGTTGGCGCGAAAGTCCGCCAAGACCCGGCGCGGCCGGTGGCAGAGTCTCGGTGCGCTCCAGCGCCGCCTGGAGGCTCTCCTTGCGCCGTTGGAGCCGCTTGCCGCTGCGGGCGAGCTGTTCGAGCCGGGCTTTGAACCGGTCGGGGTCCAGCGTGCCCTGCTCGAAGGTCAGCATGTACCGGTCGATGGCCTGGTCCAGGTGGCGCAGCTCCGCTTCGATGGCGGCCAGTTCTGCCAGGTGCCGGTCGCGGTCGTGGTCGAGCTGTCTGGCGAGATTGGTTGCCGCCCGTTCGATCAGGTCGGACCGCGCCAGGGTGACTAGCAGCGCCTCCAGCAGCGCGCGGTCCAGCTCATCGGCGGGCAGCCGGTCGGCGGCGCAGGTGGCCTGGCCGTAGCGCTGGCGGGAGAAGCAGACGTAGTACCGGTACCGGTAGAGGTTCCCCTTGCGGCGGCGCCGACGTAGCGCTTGTCGCAGCGCCCGCAGCGCAGCTTGCCCGCCGCGAGGTAGTCGCTGGCGTTGGCGGGCCGTGAGGCGAACAGCAGGCGGGCAGTGCCCGAGGACCCGTGGAGGACCGCCATCCGCATTGACGGTGGCGGTCCTCGTTATCTGATGCCCAGTAGTAGCTGGTCGGTCCTCTCGATCGCAAGCCTCTGTACCCGATTCGCTCGGTATTCCCTGTCCTTCTCGCAACACGATGTCACGTGGCATCTAGTTCAAATCCGCTGATCAGGTAGAATCGTCTCAGAGGAATGGAATGGATTGGATCGCATCGGAATGGCTTGGAATGGAGAGGAAGGGAAGGGAAGGGAAGGGAAGGGAAGGGAAGGGATTTCTCGTCCGCTTGGTCAGAAGGATCTTCCATGGGCTGCACCGGGCCTCGCACCGAGCATCTGCGAGGCCCGTTCGCTGCTAGAGCGCCGCAGACGAGAACAAGCCTCTTGTGACCTACCCGTGAAACTTCATCACTCGGCGACTTTCCTTCTGACCCTGTGCTCCTCCGCTGGACGAGGCCGCTGACTGACCGCCACCATGCCTGCTTTGGTCGACGGACCCAGCGGTGCAGGCACGGCGCCGTGCTGATGGACCAGTCCTCGAGGGACGACACCCTTGTGGGCGTCGGGTGTGGGCGTCGGGCCTGCGAGGCCGGCCCCTGGGACGCCGTCTCATGTCAGTCCTCACGGGACAAGCCAGCCAAGCGTTCCCAGGTGGCAACCCCAGGAATCAGGAGAGTAAAGCCATCAGCCAACCACTCGGCGCCCACTCAGCTCTCCCAGATCTCATCAGGCCACCAGACCTGCACGCCGCGTTCGACTTCTTGTGCTGAATAGCACCGTTCGGCTGTGTCAGGGAGCACTGCGTCGGGAGGGTCGGCGACCGCAAACTGACGAGTTGGCCCACACGAAGCGGATACGACAAGGTCAGGGCCCATTCGTGAATGGCGGCGACATGCGCCAATGCTCCCCAGAACCCTTGTACTTGTGCTGCTGGTCATCGACAGCGGCATCCTCGTGGGTCTGCTGCGCGGGGGTCGCCTGGCCGGTCTTCGGCTGGCGCGGCTGAAGGCGCTGCCGCTCCTGGTGGCCGCCCTGGTGCTTCAGCTCCTGCTCGGATTGCCCTTGCGCCATGTGCACGGGACCCGCTGGGGGATCGGCTCAGTGCTGCTGGTCGCCTCCTTGTTGTTGCTGCTGCTCGTGGTGCGGGCCAACGCGCTGCTGCCCGGGATGCCGCTCATCGCGCTCGGCCTGCTGGCCAACCTGCTGGTGGTCGGCCTCAACGGCGCCATGCCGGTGTCGACCGCAGCCCCGCAGCAGGCGCACACCCACACCACCAGCGTCGACGCGACCCACCTCGGTCCCCAGTATGTGGTGGCCGGGCCCGAGACCCGCCTGCCGATGCTCGGGGAACGGGTCGGGTTCTTCGGCGTCCGGGCCGTGGTCAGCGTCGGCGACCTGATCCAGTACGCCGGCCTGTTTCTGCTCATCCAAGGGCTCATGGTCCGGGGCGCCGCTCGACGGCCGAAGCCGAAGCCCAGTCCCTGGGCGACGCTGCTGCGCGTTGCCTGGCTGGCGATCCTACTGGGGCTCCTGCTGCAACTGGCCCTGCTGCTGGTGGCGGCCGGGTTCGGCCATGTTGCCGGCTCCCGACCGCTCCTGGCCGATACCTGCAAGACCGTGTGCTGGTCGCTGCTTGTCTGTGTGGGTGTCGCGCTCGGCCGCGTGGCAGCCAAGGGTGGCGTGCCGCTGGAGGGCGTCACCGGGCTGCTGGCAGCCCCGCTGGCGTTGACGGCTGCCAACACGCTCCAGAAGGGCGTCGCCGAGGCGTTGAACACCGCTGGTACCCTCGCCGGCCGGGCGCCCCTGTGGGCACTGGCGATCAAGGCAGCGGAATACGCCTGCCTCGGCTTGGCGCTGAGGTGGGTCGGCCGGCGGGCCTGGGGAAGCCCGCTCGGGCATATGGCGGCCGGGCTGGTGGCAGGAATCGTCTTCGGCGGCGCGTTCCTGGCGCTCACAGTTCAGTCGGCCCCCACCCCGCTGCCCTCGCTGCTGGCAAAAGGCGTCAACGAACTGTTGTTTCCCGTCGGGTGCGCGCTCGTGGTCTTCATCGCCGAGGTCCTCGGAGCCCACGTCGGTCCCGCTCCAGCAGACGACTGACACCCAGGATCACCCTTGCCAAGGCCGGCGAGCAAGCTTCGTTCTCGTTCCCCGTCGGCGTCAGCTCCCGCCCGGTCACCCTCACGGTCGGGACCGCTGTGCGAGCTGGAACGCGGCCACTGGACATGCGTCACCCACAACCGCGGCTTCGCCACTCGACGCAGCCTGGACCGCCACACCCGCCTCGGCGAGCACCGCCTGGTCTGGCTGTGCTGGGCTCACGGTCCCGAACAGCCAAGCCACGGACCCGCAGACCACGGTCCCGGTGAGCGCGGTGCGCGGCCTGTTCGGCAGCGTCCACAACGAGGGCGCGACGAAGGGCATCCTGGTCACCACATCCGGGCTCGGCAAGGCTTCATTTGACTTTGCCAACGACAAGCCGCTTGAGCTGCTGTCCGGCACGAATCTGCTGTACCTGCTCAAGGAGCATGCCGGGGTGGACGCCAAGATCGAGCCACCCGACCACTGGGGTTGAGCCGAAGCACGACACGGGGCCAGCCCATTGGAACGACCCGCCATCCAGCTCGGAGGCCACCGGCACAAGCAGCGAGACCTGAGACTGCCAACAGCCTCATCACGCCCTACCACCCCGACCGCACAACCGCCCACCGCCAACCGAAAGGCCCTGCACCTCGCCTGGCAGCACCCCGGCGCCGCCGATGCCCACCCCCCCGAGCCCTGGCGCGACCCCGCCTTCGTCCTCGACAGCAGCGGCACCTCCGAGCTAGATGACTTATTCCAAGGGGGGCGGAGCCTCCTGCCCCATGCAGCCGGATGCGAAGATTGGCGAGGGCGTCCAGCATCGGCGTTGCAAACCCAACGTCGAGCCTTGGAGGCCCGGTGGACGCCGACCTGGACACCCTCGCCACCGCACTGTACGTCACCACCGACGACCTGCTGAAGACCGCCCCGCACCTGGCACCCTGGCGCCCAGCGGTCGGGATCGCGCCCAAGCTGTCGGACGCCGAGCTGGTCACCCTGGCGGTCCTGCAAGCGCTGCTGGGCTACCCCTCCGAGGCCCGCTGGCTGCGCTACGCCCGCGCCCACCTTGGCCACCTGTTCCCCTACCTGCCCAAGCAGCCCGGCTACAACAAGCGCCTGCGCGCCGCCGCCGCGCTGCTCCAGCGGGTCATCCGGGCGCTGGCCAGCGACACCACCTGGTGGACCGACGACGTGTGGGTGGCCGACTCCACCCCCGTGGAGTGCGGCCGCTCCACCCAGACCGTCCACCGCTCCGAGCTGGCCGGATGGGCCGAATACGGCTACTGCGCCAGCCACAGCCGCTACTTTTGGGGGCTGCGCCTGCACCTGGTCTGCACCCTGGCGGGCCTGCCGGTCGGCTTCGCGCTGGCCGGCGCCAAAGCCGACGAACGGGAGGTCCTGCTGGGCATCCTCGCCGCCGACCCGACCCTGCTGGCCGCCCGGCCCGGCCAGACCCTGATCGCCGACAAGAACTACTTCGGCGGCCAGTTCGAGGCCGCGCTGGCCGCCCAGGGCGTGCGGCTATTGCGCCCGGCGCGCAAGGGCGAGCCGGAGCGGGCCGGTGCGCACCTGTTCAAGCCGTTGCGGCAGGTCATCGAGTCGATCAACGACACCTTCAAGGGCCAGCTCGACCTGGAACGCCACGGCGGGCACACCCCGGCGGGTGTCGTCGTGCGCGTGCTGCAGCGCATCCTCGCCCTGACCGCTGCCATCTGGCACAACGACCACACCGGGCAGCCGATCGCCAGGTCCCTCCTCGCCTACGACCACTAGCACCCCTTGGAATAGGTCATCTAGGCATCGGCTATGTCAGTTCCTCAATACCAAGGATGGTCGATGAGGACGTGACACGGTGGAGACTGCCTCTTCTGCGGGTCGAAGCGGCGAAGCGGCTTATAGGGTTGGAAGCCTGATAGAACCTTGTATTCGATGCGAATATCTGCTCAGCGAGTCGAGAGGCCCATGAGCGGTCCTCGGCTCATTGCCAGTCGACTCCGATGCTGTCTCGCGGAGCGTAGGGCACGGCGCCGATCCTGAGGTCGCGCACAGTATCTTGACCCCCTGGCCGTCGGCACCAATGCAACCAAAGGAACGAACCCTCACCCGCTTGACACCTGCCGGCGGGACGCCAGCCGGCCGATCCCCACGACCAGCAGGGCGCCCGGCTGCGTCGGGAGAACCAGCGGCTGCCGGCCGAGCTTGCCAAGGCCCGCAAGGTGATCGAGGTCCAGGGAATGTGCTCGGCGTTGTTGGAGCAGCTGGCCACCGACAGCGTGACCGAGGCCCCGAGGGCGAGACGGGATGATCGACCAGGCTATGGCCGAGCTTGTCCCGCTGGTCGGCGTGCGCGGCGGTCGGCGAGGGCGCAGGCGCGTTGGTATCGCCGTCACCGCCAAAGCCCAAGCCCCAGCGGGTGCCAGCAGCCCAGCCACGGGCGCTGTCGGAGATGGAACGCGTCGAACTGCCCCAGGTGCTCAACCGCCCCGAGCACGTGGGACGAGGCACCGGCCACGGTGTACGCCAAGCTCCTGGACCAGGTGGGACATCATCAAGCTGTTGGACCCGGTCAAGTGGACCATCGACATCTACTCGCGGTATGTGCCGGGCTGGATGCTGGCGCGTGCCGAGAACGCCCGCCTGGCCGAGGCCCTGCTGGCCGATACTGCCGCCAAGCAGGGCCCCCCGCCAGCTCACTCTCCGCGCCGACCGCGGCTCGCCCAGTCCAAAAGCTCGTCGAGCCCGCGTGCAAGTGCAACAAGAGCTTGCTCTCCACGCATACGGACCTCACGGGCAAGCTGCCTGTTGGGTACGCCGGCAAGCGATCGGCGTCGGGCGTATTCGATAAGGGCGCGGTGCATGCCGATCATCGCGTTGGCGGTGACCCAGGGGCGGATGTCATCGGCGCTGACCCCAGTTTCCTCGCGGATCAGCCTTGCCAGCGAATCCGCGTAGCGCTCGAGAACCTGATGCTCCCGAGCCAGGAGGGCGGGGCTTTCGGCGATCATGCGGGCCACCGACTTCACTTCCTGGCTTGCCTCCTTGTCCGCGAGCAGCCCCTGCGCCTCGAGGATGAACCGCCCAAAGGCCGCCAGGATCGATTCGTCGGCAGGTCGTTCTCGAATCGCCTGGATCAACGCCTCCTCGAACGATTCCATGCGGCCGTAGACGAGGTCTTCCTTGGTGGGGAAGTAGTTGAAGACGGTCTGTTCCGCCACCTCCGCCGCTCGAGCGATCTCTGCCACCGTCACGCCGTCGAACCCGCGCTCGCGGAACAGACGCATCGCGGTATCCGCGATCAACTGACGCGTGCGCTGCTTCTTGCGCTCGCGGAGTCCCAACTCTTCGGCAGCAGGCTTCATAGAGTGACACGAAGTTTAGGGGAGATCGAAGGTTAGTGCGACACGAAGATGGGTAGGCATAAGTCGACGTTCTGCCCGCAATCTACCTGAGAACGCGTAGGCGCTGTCAGCCTGGACCCCTGCCTGCCGGGTGAGGTGTCCCACACAATCCCTCGACGCAAGCAAGGAGATCCGATGAGCCGGGCAAAAGAGCAGGCGCGAGAACGCCCCGGTCGGGCACGCAGGTGACGCTGCGGTCGGCGAAAGCGAATGTGGTGGCGGGTGGCGTCGCACTCGACCGCGAGATCATCGCACTCGGCGGAATCGTTACCTTTGGGACGATTCTGTCAGTCCTTGACCTGACGACGGTGAACGTCGTCGTCCCTACCCTTGGGACCGCGTTCACCACGTCAATCTCGACGATCCAGTGGGTCCTGACCGCCTACATGCTCGCCTTCGCGAGTGTGATCCCACTCACGGGCCGGGCGACCGAGCGGTTCGGCGCGCTCGCATGACCGCCGCGTGCCGGGAAGTACCGGCAAGAGGTGGAGGTTGTGAGGATGCACGTCAGCATCGGCGTGACGAATTACTCGTGGCCGAGCGGCCCGCAAGGGCTCGGCGCTGAGCTCGTGCGGCTCGTCCGCGCCGCCGACCAGGCCGGCGTCGCACCGTGTGGGTCGTCGATCACCTGCTCCAGGCGGACCCCAACGCGGCACCCGACCAGCGCGACATGCTCGAGGCCTACACCACCCTTGGGTACCTCGCCGCCCACACCGAACGGGTCCGGCTCGGCACCATGGTGACCGGGTGTGACCTTCCGGCCGCCGGCGCTGCTGGTCAAGGCCGTCACCACCCTGGACGTGCTCACCGGTGACCAGGCCCCGTTTGACGGGACCTATTACCGGCTGCGGCGCCCACTGGGCATCCCCGGTCCGGCACATCGCCCCCATCCGCCGATCCTGATCGGCGGATGGGGGCGAACGCCGGACCCTGCGGCTGGTCGCGCGGTTCGCCGCTGCGTGGCGGCTGCGGCGCTGGGGATCAAGCACATGGTGGTCGGCAAAGCCGTCCGTGGACGGCGGAAGCGCTGGCCACACTGGCTGTGGCCATCCCCACGCTCCGCGGGGTCCGTCCACCCTGACGGCAGGGATGCCACGGAAGCCACGATCCGCACCGAGGTCGAAAGGAGCACCAACAGTGACTGAGCAAGAAGTCCTCGACCTTGTCCAGCGCTGGGCCGAGGTCGAGCTTCGGGGTGACGCCGATGCCTATGGCGACCTGCTCGCCCCAGATTTCGTCGGGGTGGGACCGGTCGGGTTCGTGCTCACCAGGGAGCAGTGGGCCGACCGACACCGCGGGGACCTGAAGAACGAGGAGTTCCAGGTCCAGGACCCGCATGTGCGCATCTACGGTGATACGGCGATTGTCGAAGCGGTCCAAAAGCAACGGACCACCGTCATGGGACGCGACACCAGCGGCTCGTTCCGGCTCATTGCGGTTGCCGTGAAGGAGGAAGGCCGGTGGGTGCTCGCCAACATTCAGCTGAGCGGCCCACTCGTGCCTCCGGGCACGATGCCCCCATTCGCCCGCTGAGCACACGTCAACACGATGACCGTGGTTGCGCGGGCACGGCCTGCCACCGTGTTGGTGTCCCTACGCATCAGCGCGCGATCTCGACGTTGCCCCTACCCGGTCCCGGCACCAACGAACAGCAACTGCGGGCCCAGTTTGGTGGTGGGGGTTCCACGACATCCCGCAGCTTCCAGAGAAAGGATCGCGCATGCCTGTCATAGCCACGTCGCCTCCCGATCGTGGGGCGCTGAGCGGTCTCCTGGCCGGCGTCAGCTTCCTCGCCGGTGTAGCCGGAGCGATCGCCCTCGCCGAGGGCCCCTTCCCGCGCCCCGGCTCGGACCCCGCCCAGATCCGCAGGTACTTCACGCAGAACGCCGGCCCGGCCCGGCTGAGCGCAGCCGGCCAGGCGTTCTCGGCGGCCTCGCTGGTGCAGTTCACCGCATCGGTGGCCAAGCTGGCCGCGCGCACGGGCCGAGGGTCGCGGGCGCTGCGGGCGGCGGCGGTCGCGGGCGGCGGGCTCGCCGCCGCGTCGCTGGCGACCTCGGCGGTGACCCACGCCATGCTCACCGGCCAGAATGATGACGACGACGCGGCCAGGCTGGCCCGGCGGGAGTTCGTGGCCGGTGGCCCCGTGCACGGCGTCGGGTTCGGCGTGCTGACGGGCGTGCTGGCGCTGGCCGGGCTGCGCACCGGCGAGCTGCCCCGGCCGCTGGCGATCACCGGGCTGGTCTCGGCGGCCTCGAGCCTGCTCTCGCCGCTCTACTTCGTCTGGGAGCCCGCGGGGTGGCTCATCCCGGCCGGGCGGTTCCCCGGGTTGGTGGTCAGCGGCGTCGCCGGGGTCAGGCTCGCCCGCGGCGCACGCCCGCTCCAGCGGCCCGCAGACCTCGCGTTCCGCCGAGGGCACACCTAACGGATGTACGGCGCAGATCCACGGTCTGGGTAACGGACCAGCGCGGAGACGATGAGCGGCGGGACGCGACCGCGGGGGGTGCTGCAAAGGAGGCCACCGACGATGCCTGACGCCCCTGGACCGTCGCCTGGTCCAGGTCCTCGACTCAAGCTGCGACCGACCGTCGCGCGGCGCTTGGCGCCGCTGGTGGTTGTCTCGCTCGCGCAGCTGATGATCGCCCTGGACGCGACCATCGTGAGCATCGCCCTGCCGTCGGCGCAGCGGGCGCTGCACGTCTCGGATGCGAACCGGCAGCTGGTGATCACCGCCTACACGCTCGCCTTCGGCGGGCTGCTGCTGCTCGGCGGCCGGATCGCCGATTACCTGGGGCGCAAGCGGGCGTTCCTGATCGGGCTGGCCGGGTTCGCCGCCGCATCGGCGCTCGGCGGCGCCGCCACCAACCTTGGGATGCTGCTGGCCGGCCGGGCCCTCCAAGGGGCGTTCGCCGCGATCCTGGCGCCCACGGCCCTGTCGCTGCTCGCCGTGACCTTCACCGAACCCGCCGAGCGGGCACGGGCGTTCGCGGTCTACGGCGGGATCGCCGGCAGCGGCGGCGCCGCCGGCCTGCTCCTCGGCGGCGTGCTGACCCAGTACCTGGTCTGGCGGTGGTGCCTGTATGTGAACGTGCCGATCGCGGTCATCGCCGCGGCCGGCGGGTGGGCGGCGCTTCCCGACCTGCGCCCGTCGGGCAGGCCGCGCCTTGACATCCCCGGCGCGCTGCTGGCGACCGGCTCCCTGGCCGCCGTGGTCTACGCCTGCACCCAGGCGGTGTCCCGCGGCTGGGGTGCGCACACCGTGGTCGGCCTCTTGGTGGCGGGCGCGGTCGGGCTGGCGCTGTTCGTGGCGCAGGAGTCCCGCTCGGCCAGCCCGCTGCTGCCGCTGCGCATCGTGGCCGACCGCAACCGCGGTGGCGCGTACCTGGCGGTGGCCCTTGCGGTCGTCGGTATGTACGGCATGTTCCTGCTGCTCACCTACTACTTCCAGGTCGTTCTGCGGTTCTCGCCCGTGCGGGCGGGGCTGGCGTTCCTGCCGATGACCGCGGCGGTCGTGGCCAGCTCCGCAGCCATCGCCAGCCCCCTGCTGCCCCGCGTGCCGCCACGGGCCATGATCGCTCCCGGCCTGCTGGTGGCCGCCGCCGGGCTGGTGTGGCTCGCCCAGCTCCACCCCGACAGCGCCTACGCCGCCCATGCCCTGCCCGCCGAGCTCCTGACGGGCCTGGGCATCGGCTGCGTGTTCGTGCCGGTCTTCAGCCTCGCCACCCAAGGAGTCGCCCCACACGAGACCGGGATCGCCTCGGCGATGGTCAACACCGCAAACCAGGTCGGCGGGTCGATCGGCACCGCGCTGCTCAACACCATCGCCGCCAGCGCCACCGCCGGCTACCTGGCCGCACACGCGCGAGGTTCCGCCACCGCCGCCGCGGCCCAGGGTCTCGTCCACGGCTACACCGTGGCCATCGCGTGGGGCGCTGGCATCCTCGCGGCAGCCGCGCTGCTCGCCACCATCATGATCAACGCCGGCCGGCCACCGCATCCTGGCGACAACGCGCGCCCACCGCCGCGCACGCGTCCTCCAGACAGCCAGACCCTGCACGCCATCCCGAAGCTGGAGGCTCAGATGCTGGATCCAACGGATACAAGACGCCAGGCCGGAGGCACCCTCCCGCAACCGAAACCGCAGGTGCCGACGAACTTCAGCTGAGAAGGAGAAGACGATGACCAACTCTCCAATGGGAGCGGCCGCCATGGACATGTACGTGGCCGCGGGCTTCGAGCCCGTGCGCGAGGCGTTCCAGCAGGGCGTGACCGATCTGGGCGACGGCGGGGGCGCGTTTTGCGCCTACGTCGACGGCGTGCCGGTCGTCGACCTTTGGGGTGGTACGGCCAGGCCGGGCGAACCATGGGCGTCTGACACCCGCGCGGTGCTGATGTCGCTGACCAAGGGGCTCGCCGCGTTGTGCGTGCAGCTCCTGGTCGACCGGGGACAGGTCGACGTCGACGCGCCAGTCAGCGCCTACTGGCCAGGGTTCGCGGCGGGCGGCAAGGAGAAGGTGTTGGTCCGGCACGTGCTCACCCACACGGCCGGAGTCCTGAGCTTCCCCGGTGAGCCGGAGCTGCTCGGGCTGGACGGCACCGGCTGGGACGACTACGACGCGATCACCAACGGACTGGCCGCGGCTGCGCCTTCCTGGGAGCCCGGCACCCGCTTTGGGTATCACGCCTTGACCTTCGGCTGGCTGCTCGGCGAGATCGTGCGCCGCGTCACCGGCCGGCGCGTCGGGGTCTTCTTCCACGAGGAGGTCGCCGAACCTCTCGGGCTGGACACGCGCATCGGCACACCGCCGGCCGAGCAAGGGCTGGTCGCGCACGTGCGTCCGTTCTCGTTCGCGGGTCTGCCGCCCCAGGCCGTGCAGGCCTACGAGGCGAACCAGGCGCGCATCCGGGACGCGGGCACGCTGGCCGGCCAGGCGCACGCCGCGAGGAACGGCACCACACTCCTGGATCACCCCGACGAGTTCTTCAACAACCGTCATGTGCTGGGTCTCGAGATCCCCTCCGCGAATGGGACCTCGACAGCGCGCGGCCTGGCCCGTCTGTTCGCGATGTTGGCGATGGGCGGCGAGCTGGACGGCGTCCGGCTGCTGTCGCCTCAGACGGTGCGCGCCTTCGGCACGGTGCAGGTGCGCAGTCCCGATGCGACCAGCGAGGATGACCCGGGCGGGCAGTCGCTGATCGTGCCGTGGGGCCTTGGCTACATCGGGAACTTCGCCGCGCCAGGGCGGGGCCTTCGGTACGGCCCGGTGGAGTCGGCGTTCGGATCCGAGGGAGGCGGAGGGGAGATCGCCTTCTGCGACCCGGAGAATCGGATCTCCGTCGGCTTCGTGCGCAGCCAGTTCGACATGATCGGAACGTTCTCCGCCGGGCTGATCGACGCTCTCTACCGGTGTGTGGGCGATTCCTGACGGCCAGCGAAGCAAGAGCGGATGGTTCACTGGTCGTTGAGCACGCTTTGTCGCCGGGAGATCGTGCTGGAGATTCGCGAGATCGAGGCGTTCTTGGTCTTGGCCGAGGAGTTGCACTTCGGCCGCACGGCGGCCTTGACGCGATCGAGTGCGAGCTGCGCACGAGGCGCTGGTCACGCTGACCGGTCTGGGTTGCGTGCCCGACGCCCTGGCCGTACTTGAGCTTTTCGCGGCGCTCCGTGCCGAGGACGGGTCCACGGAGGAGGCGCTCCGGCTTGTCGGGGCGGCCGCGGGAAGCGCAAGCGCCCGCCCGCGGGCTGGAGGAGCCTGACCCCGGCCGAGCGCCAGGTCGCGGCCCTCCTCGCCGAGGGGCTGTCCAACGCTGAGATCGGTCGCCGCCTGTTCCTGGCCCCGTCTACCGTCCACGTCCACCTCGCCCACGCGTATGCCAAGCTGGGCGTCCGCTCGCGGGCGCAGCTTGCGGCAGAGGTGGCACGGCGAACGGCGGACAGGGGCCGATGAGCCCAGCCGATGTGAAGATAAGCGTTCGGCCGATGTTCCCGAGGCCGGTGACGTGCAGACTGGACCCGGTAATCAATGTCGGGGGACGGAGCAGTGAAGATGCTGGTGCTGGGAGGTGGAGTGGCGGGCCTGGCTACGGCGCTGGCCATGGGCCGCGCCGGCCACGAGGTTGTGCTGCTCGAACGCGATGCCGCCGCGCCAGCGGGCAACGCAGCCAAGGTGTTCGACAGCTAGGCGCGTTTTCCGCACTGCGTGGTGTCTGCCTGTGTGGGTTGGTGGATCAGGTGCTCTTCTCGGGCCAGGGGAGGGGGATGTCGAGGTGGGCGAGGATGATCCGCTGGGTGGGGGTGAGCCGGTCGAGGACGGGCCCGGTGGCAGTGTAGGTGAGGTGCAGGTCGTGGAAGGCGGCGAGGATGCTGCGACCGGTGGGTTTGGCGGCGCGGCCTTCGCCGAGCAGGCCGGGCAGTTGGGCGTTGGGGCCGAGGGCGCGGCGCAGGTCGGCTTCGATGAGGCCGAAGACGAGCAGGGCGATGCCGACGACGGCGACCAGCGCGGCGATGCGGTCGTCGTTGTGCAGGAAGATCGGGCGGACCTTGAGGGTCTGTTTGAGATCGCGGTGGCGTTGCTCCACGATCCACTGGTCTTTGTAGAGGCGCAGCACGTCCAGGGCGGCAAGCGGCCGGTCGGGGTGGCCGGGTAGGTTGGTGGCCAGGGCGTAGAGCCCGTCGAGGCGGCCCGCGGCGGTGATCGCCTGCTCGTCGCGGTGCCAGGTCAGGGTGGGTTTGCCGGCTCGGGTGCCGGTGGCCACGTGCAGCAGGCCGGCGAGGTTGGCCCCGATGAGCTTGGCGACTTTGGTGTCGACCTGCTTGCGGGTCTTGTAGTAGCGGCCGCCCAGGCCGTTGCGGACCTTGGCGAGCGCGGCTTCGGCCCGTTGGAGGGCGCGGGCGCGGCCGTCGGCGACCGAGGTGGCCTCCTCGGAGGACCAGATGTAGGCCACGTGCAGGTCGTGGTGGGTGCCGGTGTCGGGGTCGGTGACCGCAAAGGGGCGCAGCAGCCCGCGCCAGACGGTGCGGTCGACTGGGGGCAGGCGCTGCTGGCGGGCCGAGCAGTAGTCCAGGTCTGCCAGCCGGTCCAGGGCGCCCACGTCGCTGGTGAAGGCGTGCGCCCAGCCGGTGTCGGCGCGCAGCGGGACCACAAAGCGCAGGCCCGCGCGGTCGGCGGCGCACAGGTGGGCCAGGTAGCCCAGGCCGGAGTCGGCGACCACGACCAGGCCCGGGGGTGCCAGCTCGCGGAGCCGGTCCAGCGCCTCGGCAAAGCATGGCAGCTCCGACCGCGAGCCGGTGTGGGGGCGCAGGTAGACCGCCACCCCCTGGGGGTTGGATGCCTGCAGGGTGCGCACCTGCCGGGCGATGCTGCGGTCGGCGGCCCAGCCCTTTTGGACCAGCGAGGAGTCCTCGTAGGCGCCGGCGAACCGGACCGCGGTCAGATCCAGGTGCAGGCGGGATAGGTCGGCGCCGCCGCGGTGCGCGGCGGCCAGGGCGAGTTCGCCGCGCACGTGCTCGGCGACCGGCGCCAAGGCTTCCAGGGCGCGGCCCAGCCGGTCGTCGTTGAGCAGCATCGCCGGGATGTCGAACAGCTCAGCCAACGCCGCCGACGAGGCCCAGCCCGCCACGTCATACAGCGGGGACGGCGCGCTGAGCCGGTTGGCCACCAGCGCGGCGATGACCTCACCGTGGGTGAGCTGGGCACGCCCGCGCATCGGCGCGGCGCGGTCGACCAGTCCCGCCAGGCCCAGCCGGTCCAGGTAGTGGCGGACCAGCAGCAGCGGCCCGACCTGGCGCCGCGTGCCGGCCGCTGGTGGGTCCAGCCGCGTCCACGATCCCGCCCAACGGTCGAGCTGACCGGACGTCTTGAGCTCGTCGAGGCGGCCGAGGTTTGCCACAACCCGCTGGCGGACCTTGGCGCCGTCCCGGCGGCCCTCGACCAGCTGTAGGTACTCGTAGGTGCGCGCACCGCGGCGCACACGCTTCACCCTCGGGTACATGGTTGACACAACCATACTCTGGCCTGTCCCGAACTACAACCGTGCATCACACGGGTTCCTGGCCGTAGAAGAACCTCAACTATTGGCACAACAGCACCTGAGCGTGACCACCCCGCAAACCCAGCAACGACAAGCCAAACACACCCCTGGGGGCCACCCTTGACCCCCTACAGTGCGGAAAACGGGGCTAGGGTTCGCGGCCTCCCGGTTGCTCCAAGCCTCCAGCCAGCAGCGATACCAGGCGGCACGGTCGAGCGGGGCGGTCGCCGGCCAGCGGTCCTGACGAGCACTTCGGGGGGCAAGATCAGCACTTCGGGGGGGCAAGATGCCACAACGCGATGATCCCGATGACACTGGCGACCTCTACCAGCGGCCGCTGGGAGAGCTGCTCAAGCAGCTATCGGAGGAGACCACTCGCCTGGTACGCCAGGAGATCGAGCTCGCCAAGGCGGAGGTCACCGCCCGTGCCAGGGAGGCGGTCGGCAGCAAGATCGACGGCGCCAGAGAAAAGGTCAGGAGCGCCGCCTCGCGGGTCGGCGGCCAGGACCTCACCCGGCAAGACCCGCCCAGGTCCAGCTAGCCGGTGGTGGTGGCGAGTGTGGGACGACCCGGGGGGGCCACCCGCCACCACCACCCGCGAGCTGCGCGATTCGTTTGACCTGTCAAGCAAGGAGAAGCGGTGTCCGACGCCATTGCCAACGGCCCTGAGCGAGACCGGGCGGGTCGGGGGGCGACGCGGCCTACTGACATCCCCGCCCGCGGGTGGATCGCGGTCCTCAAGCGCGTCCGCGCCGAGTTCCGCGCCGACAACGTCACGTTGCTGGCGGCGGGCGTCGCCTTCTACGCGATGCTCGCCCTGTTTCCCGCCATCATCGCGGTCGTCATCGTGTACAGCCTGGTCGCCGACCCCACACAGGTCGCCGATCAGCTCGGCTCATTCGCCAGGTCCCTGCCGAGTGGCAGTGGGGACCTGCTGATCGATCAGCTGCGGACCGCCGCGGCAAGCCAATCCAAGGGACTGACCATCGGACTGGCCATCAGCCTCGCCGCGGTGCTGTGGAGTGCCGCCAGCGGCGTCCAAGGGCTCATCCGGGCGCTGAACACCACCTATGACGAGCGCGAGACCCGTGGCTACCTCAAGCTGCGCGCGAGGGCGCTGCTGCTGACCATCGCCGCGATCATCGGCACGATCCTGGCGGTCGGCCTGATCGCTGCGCTGCCCGCGGTCTTGCGCCACCTGGGGCTCGGTAGTGTGGCAGTGATCGCGGCGTCGATCCTGCGCTGGCCGCTGCTGGCGCTGCTGGTCGTCTTGGGATTGGCAGTGCTGTACCGGTACGCCCCTGACCGCAGCGACCCACGGTGGCGCTGGGTCACTCCCGGAGCCGCTGTGGCGCTGGTGCTGTGGCTGCTGGCCTCCGCCGGGTTCTCGCTGTACGTGAGCAACTTCGGCAAGTACAACCAGACCTACGGCGCGCTCGGTGCTGTCATCGTGCTGTTGCTGTGGCTGTTCCTGTCGGCGCTGGTCGTCCTGCTCGGTGCCGAGATCGACGCTGAGCTCGAACGGCAGACCGCGGTCGACACCACCACCGGTCCCGACCGGCCAATGGGTCAGCGCGACGCTCACGCCGCCGACACCATCGGAGACTGAAAAGAGCGAAGAAGAGGTCGTCGCCGGCTCAGCGTTCGGATCCGGAGCTTCGACCCTTCGCCAGCGCGGCCTCGATGCGGCGCAGGCGTTGCAGAATCTCCTCGGCCCGGTCGTGCTGCTCCACGGTGAGCGCGCCGTTGGCCTCGAGCACCACGACGTCGAGGTCCTTGAGGTTACGGGCGCCCTGGCGACGAACCGCCGCCATCAGCTCCTCCCGGGTGATCAGGTAGCGGCGCAGGTTGCCGTCCAGCGTCCTGCCGTTGTCGACCAGGACCGTGGAGGTGCCCTCCACGGTCCGCGCGAGCATCGGATGGCTGAACCCCAGCCGCACGATCGCGTAGTTGGTGGCCAGCAGCACCGCCGCGCCGAGCAGGCCGCCGAGCAATGAGTTGTCGGGACCGATGATGGCATTCTGGACCGTGTTGGACAGCAGCAGCAGGACCACCAGGTCCAAGCTGTTGAGCTGTGCCAGCTCCCGCTTGCCGGCAAGGCGCAGCGCCAGCACCAGGAACAGGTACACGGCGATCGATCGCAGCACCTTCTCCAGTAGAGGCAACTGCACCACCAGCAGGTCACGGGTCATGGCTTCCTCCTGAGCGGTCCACAACGCTGTCGAGCGGCACGACGGCCCTCATGATCGTCCAGGTGGACCCCGCGCACCTGGTCATCGATCGCATGAGCACCACACCCAGAGCCTGTCCTCTCGCCCATTCGTCTCCGACGTGCTCGCGCCCGGGGCAGGAGCAGATCAGCGACACCATGGGAACACCCCGGCGGAATACCCCACACCGACGCCAACGGAGGGCCGGCAGAAGCAGCATTGCGCGGTATTGAGCGGTATTGAGCGGCGCTCTCAATCAGCGTTCCAGTGATTTGTCGAGGAAGTCGACCTGGAGGTGGAGCAGGTGCTCCGCGACGTCCTCCTGTTCGGCCCTGTGGCTTGCGCCGGGGAGCAGCAGCACCTGGTGGCTGCGGCCGGCGGCCAGCAGCGCCGCCGACAAGCGCAGGGTGTGGGCGACGACCACATTGTCGTCGGCCAGCCCGTGGATCAGCAGCAGCGGCCGGCGCAGCAGCGGGGCGTCGGCGATGAGCGAACAGCGGTCGTAGTTGTCCGGCTCCTGGTCGGGACGGCCCAGATAGCGCTCCTTCCAGTGGGTGTTGTACAGCCGCTGGTCGGTGGCCGGGGCGCCGGCCACCGCCGCGTGGAACAGGTCGGGACGGCGCATGACCGCGCCCGCGGCGAGGAACCCGCCGAACGACCAGCCACGGATCGCGACCCGCTCCAGGTCCAGGTCCGCGCAGTGCGCTGCCGCCGCGTCCAGCGCGTCGGCCTGGTCGGCGATCGCGTGCGACAGGATGTCACCGCGGATCGCCTTCTCCCAGGCCGGGCCGCGCCCCGGAGAGCCGCGGCCGTCGGTCACCAGCACCGCCAAGCCCTGCTCCGCGAACCACTGCGACACACAGGCGTGCCAGTCCAGCGCGCGGGTGACAAGCAGGAGCTGCTGGCCGCCGTACGGGTTGAGCAGGACGGGCAGCTTTCCGCTTCCCGGCTCGTGCCAGGAGGGCAGGAACAAGTGGCTCCGCAGCGCCCGCTCGCCAAGCCGCAGCAACGCGGGCCGCGGGGTCACGACCGGCACCTCCGCGAGCGAGGCGATCCGCCCGGCCGGCTCGCCAGCACCACCGTGCCGCCCCCAGCGACGGCGGTGTGCGTCCCGGGCTGGTCGCTGAGCCGCACGCAGCCCTGTCCGGGCGCCCACGACCAGACATGCGACTCGGTGGGCTCGCCGCCGCCGGCAAACAGCACCGACTCGCCCTGCGTCGCGAGGACTTCGCGGACCTGCAGCCCCACAGGTGTCACCGCCGTCGCGTCCACCACCAGCCGCCGGGTGTCCTGCTCGTCGCGGGTGACGACCAGCGCGCCCGCCGCAGTGCGCCGCGGCGTGCCGGGGACCAGCTCGACCCAGGCGGGGTCGCGCTGCTGGTGCAGCTCGCGTGTGCGGCCGGAGGCGGGGTCGACGGCGAGGGTGCGCAGGGTGCGCTGGTCGCGGCTCTGGACCGCGACGAGCGGACCGTGGGCGTCCCAGCCGGCCGCGGGCACGTACTCGAAGGCCTCCCGGTCCCACCGCACCTCGGTGCGCCGGCCGTCCAGGGCGAGCAGGTGCAGCGACACGGCGGCGTTGGCGGTGCCCGCCGCCGGGTAGCGCACCGCGCGGGGCGGCGCTGCCGGGTCGGCGGGATCGCCGAGGTACCAGCGTTGCACGCGCGTGGTGTCGACGCGGGCGACGAGCAGGCCGCTGCTGTCGGGCGCCCACCAGTGGCCGCGCGGCCGCCCCATTGACTCGGCCGATGCATAGTCGCTCAGGCCGTAGGTGATGTCGGGGCCTTCGGGGGCGGCGAGCCGGCGGTCCGCACCGTCCAGGGCGACCACATGCACAGCGCCGCCGGTCACATAGGCGATCAACGTGCCGTCGGGTGACGGTCGCGGGTCGGTGACCGGCCCGGCGGTCGCCACCGGGAACGGCACGCCTTCGTCGTTATGCACCACCCACAGCGCGCCGCCCAGCGCATAGGCGACAGCGCGGGCCTGCGCGTCGGCTGCGTACGCTGTCACTCCCTCGGAGCTCGGGTCGACGAGGATGCGCTCCTCGCCGTCCTGGTACAGCCACAGCCTGCTCACCGGGTCCGTGCCGCCGCGGGTGCGCAAAAACAGCACCCGCCGGCCGTCGGCGGAGACGGTGAACTGCCCGGGAACACCCAGCGAGAAGCGTCGGGTGCGGGCCAACTGGCGGGGGAAGGCTCCAGCGTCGGTGACCGGCTGGATCATGGGTGGCCTCCGTGTGTTGGTGTGCGGACGGCGATCTGGCCGAACGTGGGCATGCCGACGTCGACGGTGGTGGTCCGTCGGGCAGCTTGTGGGTCGCGCTGGGCGAGCTTGTCCTGGGTTCCGGCGAGCGCTCGGCTCCGGCAGGTACCCAACAAGAAGAGCTTGCGCAGCTCGAAGTGGCCGTGGAACTTGTCTCACGCTGGCCTGCGGACTTGTGCGTCAAGCGGCGTCAACCGCCGGTGGGCTGGTCGTGCAGCGCGGCCGCATCGCAGCCGAACGCCCGGACGAGACCGTCGCGGCCGGCGTCGGTGAGGACCAGCCCGCGCGGCACTCGGCCACCCACCAGCCAACCGAGGTCCAGCAGGCACGCAAGCAGCGCCGCGCCCAGTGCGCCGGACAGGTGCGGGCTGCGCTCCGTCCAGTCCAGGCAGCGCCTGGCGAAGGCTCGGCGCTGGCGGCGAAGCCCGGCCACGTCCACTCCCAGGCCGCCGAGCAACTGCTCACCGTGTGCGGTCAGGTCGTAGTCGCGGCCCCCGATGGGCCACAGCGCGGCGGTGCGGACCAGCGCATCGGTCACGGCCACCCCGACCGCGCCGGCGAGGTGGTCGTAGCAGGTGCGCGCGAAGCGCAGCGCCTGCGCCTGCTGCGACTGCCTGAGGCTGCGCACCGGCCGGGGCCGCGCGATCAGGCAGAGCACCTCCATCGCCTCGGCCACGCCTGGTCCGGCCAGACGGTAATAGCGGTGGCGTCCCTGGGCCTGGACCGCCACCCGGCCGAGCTGATCCTGGACGCCGTCGACACCTGCCTGGACATGGCAGCGACCTGGTATGCCTGGGACGGCCGCCCACGGGTGAGCGAGCCCACCCAGAGCATCCCCGGTGGGACGGTGCTCACCCCGCACAAGGCGGTCCGCCGCATCGCCGACCATCTGGTCGACCACCTCGCCGAGATCGAGGCGCTGCTCGCCGGGGTCGAGCCGATCCCTGACACCTGGCACGGCCGCACCGTGACCCTGGCCGCCGACTGGGCGCCGTTCAGCGAGGCCGACCTGAACGAGGCCCGCAACCGGCTGGGTCGGCTGGGCCAGGTGTACGCGCTGCGGCTGCGCAGCCTGAGCGACGAGGCACTGGATGCCCCCGCGGCCAGGCGTGGACGATCCGCCAGATCGCCGAGCACGTCGCCGGCGTCACCTGGTACGCCGAGCAGGTTGGGCGCCTTCGTGCGCCGCGCGCCGAGGTCCGGCCAGCGCCGTCGTCTTAATCACCGCGGACGTTGGGATGGAGGCCGGCGGCGGCCGCTCATCGACGGGTGATGGCCGCCAGCCAAGCCAGCGCGCCGTCCCGGTCGATGGTGAGGTCGAACGTGGCAGGCTCGATCGAGTCCACCTGCCAGCCGTCGTCGAAACTGGCCCTGATCTCGTCCTGGGTCACCCGTCGGGGACCCAGGTGGCCCGGTTGGCGGTCGCTGAAGCACAGCATGTAGTAGCGGCCGCCCGGACGGATCGCGGCCCTGAGGGCGTCGACGTACCGGGAGCGGTCGTCGTCGTCGAAGACGTGGAAGAGCCCGCAGTCGAGGACGGTGTCGAATTGCTCGTTGAGCGCGGCCAACTGGAGGGCGTCCCAGACCAGGAACCGGGCGGTCAGGCCCCGGTCCCGGGCCTTGCTCTCAGCGATGGCGATGGCCGCTGGGGCGGCGTCGACGCCGGTCGCCTCCAGCCCGAGGGCGGCGGCCATGAGCGCGTGCTCGCCGGTGCCGCAGCCCACGTCCAGGACGTGGCCTTGGAGGGCGCCTGCCTGAGCCAGTTCCAGGAAGGCGGGCTGGGGCCGGCCGATGTCCCACGGGGGCGTGCCAGTGTAGCGGGCGTCGAAGTCCTCAGGCCGCCCCGGTCGCGGCGGACCGGGCACGCACCCGGGTTGTTGCGTCTCGCTCGGGGCCAGGCGCTGGGCGAGTGCTTCCAGGGCAGCGACGACCTCCCCCACCTCCCCAGGGTCCTGGGTGCCGAGCGCTGCGGCGAGCGCACCGTCGATGGGAGCCGAGACCAGCCGCGCGGCCCGGCGGGGAACCTCGGGAGATGGCCGGACGAGCGTGCGGCGGCGATCGTTCGGGTCGACCGTCGTCACGAGGGCGCCGCCTTCCCGGAGCCTGGCAACGGCTGCGGATACGTGGCTCTGCGGGAAGCCCGTCCTGGTGGTGATCTCGCCGACGGAGCTGTTGGGGTGCTCGAAGACGTCGATGAGGATCGAGCGGACGCTGGTTGGGAGCTGGTGGAAGCCAGCCGTGGTGGGGATGGCCTGCTCGCCAAGCTTCATCAGCTTCCGCCCCAGCAGGAACAGCTCGAGCGCATTCATATCAGCTATGATATATCAATCCTGCTAGGTCTGGGTTCGCCGCATCGGCCCTTGGGTCAGGGTGGGACGGATGGACGTACTTGCGGACATCGAGCGTGACCGGTCTCTGGCGCGCACGCCGCCAGCCGAACCGAGCGCGCCGTCTATGCAGCCCAGAGGGGAGGACCATGATCCCAAGGAACCTGAGCGAAGACGAACTCGAGGCGGTGATCGCCGAGGAAGCGGCGGACATCGACGAGCGACGAGCCCGCGGCGAGGAAGATGGTCCACTCTACCGGGCCGCACGGCGTGAACAGCGCAGCTACCACATCAGGATGCCCGAGGACCGGTTGGAGCAGCTGCGGCGGCTGGCTGAGGCAGCAGGCATGCCGACCAGCACGCTGATGCGCCAATGGCTGCTCGACCGCTTGGAGAGTGAGCTGGCCGGCGAGGTCCCACCGGATCCACGGGTGCAACGCGCCGTGCGCCTGGAGCTGGAACGAGCGGGCCTGATCCCCCGCGCGAGCTGAGCCGCTACTCCGTGCCGCCCGGCGAAAGCCTCAAGCCCCATGGAGCAGAGGACGTCAGGGATTCGGACGCCGGGCTGCGGTTGACGGCCGGCGGGCGGGTGCTGGCCTACACCGGAGCCACCGGGCCAGGCCGCGGCTCGGCGGCGGGATCGTGCTGACCGTCGGGCTCGGGGTGATCGTTGAGGGAGGCGCTGAGCAGTGCGGCCCGGCGGTCGTAGGCGGCCCGGGCGGCGTCGATGTCGGGCAGGTGCGCGTCGGCCCACTCCACCAGGCGGCAGACCGTGTCGAGCAGGGTGCGGCCCATCGGCGTCAGCGCGTAGTCGACCCGGGGCGGGACGGTCGGGTGCACCGTGCGGCTGATGAGCCCGTCGCGTTCCAGCCCGCGCAGGGTGACGGTGAGCATCCGCTGGCTGATACCCTCGATCATCCGGCGCAAGTCACGGAACCGTTTGGTGCCACCACCAAGGAGGTGGATGACGTACAGCGACCACTTGTCGCCGACGCGGTCGAGGACCTCGCGGGCCCGGCAGCCGCTCGGCGATCCCGGGCCACCGGCCGGGTCGGGTGCGCCCATGGTTCTCTCCAGGTAACCAAGGCACCTTGAAGTGCCGTCTTCCGGTCTTCCTCATGATCACCCACCATGAGGCCGGTTACAAGAGAGAACTTACCGTATGGTATAGAACCAGCACACGAGGGAGAACCAACATGTCGGGCACCGCCGTCGAGATCCCCGGCTACGTCGCCGGCACCTGGATGATCGACCCCGTCCACTCCGATGTGGCCTTCACCGTCCGCCACATGATGGTCAGCAAGGTCCGCGGCCACTTCACCCGCTTCGAAGGCGAGTTCGTCCTGGCCCCCGACCCGCTCGACTCCAAGGTCAGCGCCACGATCGACCTCACCTCTATCGACACCAATAACCCACAGCGCGACGACGACCTGCGCTCGGCGAACTTCCTCGAGATCCAGAGCCATCCCACGATGACCTACCGTTCGACCGGCGTCCGCCACAGCGAGGACGGCTTCGATATCGACGGCGAGCTCTCGCTGCACGGGGTGACCCGGCAGGTGCCCCTCACGGTGGACATCAACGGGTTCGCCCGCGACCCGTTCGGCGGCACCCGCGCGGGGTTCTCGGCCACGACCGAGATCAACCGGCAGGACTTCGGGATCACCACCAACATGCCCATGGACGGCGGTGGGGTGGTCGTCGGCGACCGGGTCCAGATCTTCATCGAGATCGAAGCGGTCCTCAGCCCGCCCCAATCGGCCGGCGCCTGACGCGTCCCACTGCGCCGCGCCGGTGCCGGACCGGCCGGTCCTCGCCTGGCTCGGCGGCCAGGCGAGGACCTCGTGACCCGGTCAGCAGGCCGGCTGGATCTGGTGCTCCTCGAAGCGGCGCACCTGTCCGTCGCGGACCGTGACGGACAGGTAGTAGAGGTGGTGCCGGGCGTCGTCGGCGAGTTGTGTCAGCACGGGCCTGGTCGCCTGAGCCTCGTCGCAGCTTCCCCAGAGCTGCACGCGCAGGTCGCTGGCGAGCGGCAGCGTGCGCAGGCGGGGGTTCTGGTTGCGGATCCAGATGGTCAGGTACTGGGCGTCGGCTGGGGAGCGGCCGTCCTCGACGGCCGCCTTGACCGCCGCGCCGTCGTGGAAGACCTGGATCAGGTCGAGGACGACCGTCCGGCGGGCGGGGTCGATGCTGCGGATCAACGCGTCGTAGCTCCCGTCG
>WNFZ01002169.1_pt1 | contig 26043 bp, 24 predicted proteins | sample 5400081 | NCBI WGS metagenome assembly WNFZ01 (sample SAMN13153365, study PRJNA577476) | soil metagenome | isolation source: 80 cm soil or saprolite under grassland replicate 1 | place: USA:California | collected 2016-06-15 | reverse complement strand
ACGGCGCGGTTTGGCACCTCGATGTCGGCTTGTCACATCCTGGGGCTGGAGAAGGTCCCAAGGGTCCGGCTGTTCGCCGGTTAAAGTGGCACATGAGCTGGGTTCAGAACGTCGTGAGACAGTTCGGTCTGTATCCGGTATGGGCGTTGGAGTGTTGAGGGATGTCGTCCGTAGTACGAGAGGACCCGGACGAAGCGACCCCTCGTGTCCCGGCTGTCCTGCCAAGGGCAACGCCGGATAGCGATGTCGCGCGGGGATAACCGCTGAATGCATCTAAGTGGGAAACCCTCCCCAAGATGAACACTCCCGAGCCGCAAGGCTCCTGAAGGGCCCTGGGAGACTACCAGGTTGATAGGCGGCAGGTGTAAGGCGCGCGAGCGCTTCAGCCGAGCCGTACTAATTGCCCGTGAGGCTTGATCTCTCCGCTGTTTTCCCGCTCGGATGGATCCCTGACATCATCACATCACGCACTCGTCTTTGCATTGTCGTCGGTCATCGGTCATCAGTTATCGGAACAACCCGATTACCGACAACCGATAACCGACGACTGCAGTTTTGCTGGCGACTAGCGCGACAGGGCCACACCCGTTCCCATCCCGAACACGGTCGTTAAGCCTGTCAGCGCCGATGGTACTGCGATCGCGAGGTCGTGGGAGAGTAGGCCGCCGCCAGCGTCTCCAAACCGAATGTCCAATGTTCAATGATCAATGACCAATGATCGACGAACATTGGACATTCTTGTTTTGTTGATCATTGGACATTGATCATTTGTTTGTTCGCACCGGTGCGTAAAATGCGGACCAGAGCGGCGTGCGCCGTCTCGTCAACGCTCGCGCCACCGCTTCAAGCTCGGCCTTCATGCTCGAAAAATCCCGCATCGAGCGGAGCAGCGCCTCGACGTCCTTGGCACTTGTCGGAACGTCGGCCACGACGAGCAGCCAGTGGGCGACGGCCGCCGGCGGAGCGAGCGGATCGTCGTCCCCCGTCGCCGAGGGTCGCGCCGTTCGCCCCTGGCGCGCCAGCGCATCGGCGCTGCGCACGACCGGCTCGTATGAGGGCGCCGCCGGCACGGGGCCGCTCCAGTTCGTCTGCAGTCCCACGATCCCTACGATGTGCCGCCCCGCCGGCAGCGCGTTGCTCGTATCCCCAGGTGTCGGGAAGACCGGTTGAATGCTGCCGTCCCCGTCGACACGCACCAGGATGACATGCCCCGGGCGCGACAGCTCCACGAGTATCGCATCCTCCTGAATCGCCACGATGCCCGCGCCGTACGCGTCCTTCGACCCGAGCCGCGTGACGGCGGGAGGTGGGGGAGGCTGAGGAACTTGCCAGTGAGCCGACGCGAGGGAGAACGCGAGTACGGAGAGGAGGGTCATGGCTATATCCTCGAAGGGCGGTGCACGATCTAGGCTCTTCCATTATACACGTTACCTTCCTTGAATGACGCGCTGCGGCACCATCGTCCTCGCCGGCCGGCCCAACGTCGGGAAATCGACGTTGCTCAACGCCCTCGTGGGCGAACACCTCGCCATCGTCTCCCCCAAACCGCAGTCGACGCGGCTGCCGGTCGTCGGGCTGCTCACCAAAGACGACACGCAATACATCTTCACCGACTCCCCGGGCCTGCTCGAGCCGGAGTACCGGCTCCATGAAGTGATGCGCGCCGCGGCATTGCGCGCGATCGAGGACGCCGAGGTCATCGCGTACCTGCATCCGCTCAGCGAGTATCCGGCGCCGCCGCTGGCGCGCGTCGCGGGCCTCGAGCACACTCCCCGCGCGCCCGTCGTGACCGTGTACACCAAGTCGGATTTCGTGCGGCCGTCAGCCCGGCCGGCCGTCCGGCCGTCGGAAGTTTTCACGTCCGCCACCACGGGGGAGGGCATCGACGCATTCCTGGCCGAGATCGCCGGTCGCTTGCCCCAGAGCCCGTTCCATTACGACCCCGCTGAGCTTGCCACCCAACCGCTGCGGTTCTTTGCCGCGGAATTCATCCGCGAAGCGGCCTTCGAGCAGCTGCATGAAGAGCTGCCGTACAGCGTGGCGTGTGAGATCGATGAGTTCCGGGAGGGCGCCGAGCCGGTATATATTCGGGCCGTGTTGTACGTCGAGCGCGACAGCCAGAAGGGCATCGTCATCGGCGAGGGCGGCCGCACCATCAAGGCCCTCGGCGCCGCGGCGCGTGGCAAGATCGAAGCGCTGCTCGACCAACGCGTGTTTCTCGACCTGCATGTGAAAGTGCTGCCCAAGTGGCGCCGCGACGAGCCGGCGTTGAAGCGGCTGGGGTACGCCACGTCATGAGTCTCGCCCCCGACCTGCTCGAAATCCTCGTCTGCCCCAAGTGCAAAGGGGCGCTCGAGTACCGGACCAACCCGGAGGCGCTCGCCTGCCACGCCTGCCGGCTGATCTACGCCGTCGAAGATGACATCCCCATCATGCTCATCGATGAGGCGAAGCCTTTTTGACGGAATGACGGAATGTTGGAAGGTTGGAATGGGGGTTCGATCCTCCATTCTGGCTGCGATCGCACTTTCCATCATTCCAACGTTCCAACTTTCCAGCCAGGATCTCCCCCTCAACGCCGGCGCGTTGTTCCTCGTGTTTCCGGTGGGGGCGCAGGCGGTGGGGATGGGCCAGACGGCCACCGCCGCGGCGGGGCGGGGCGAAGCGGCGTTCTGGAATCCGGCCGGCCTCGCCACGCTGTCCGAGGACGAGTTCGCGCTGCACAGCGCCAATCTGGTCGCCGGCCGGAGCAACGTGCTGGGCGCGTACTTTCCCTCGCGTGGCATCGGCGTGATCGGGGGCGCGGTGTATCTGGTCGACTACGGCGACCTCGATCGCACGGATGCCAACGGCAATACGATCGCCCGCATCGCGCCGCGCAACTTCGAATTCCTGGCCTCGTACGCGACGAATCTCACCGGCTCGTTCGTGTTCGGCCTGAGCTACAAGCTCGTGCAGTTCCGGGTCGACTGCAGCGGCGACTGCCGCGACTTTCCGGCGGGGACGGGTGCCACACACGCGCTCGACGTCGGCGGCCAGTTCCGGATCGGAGCCGCCGGGCCGTTGCGCGTGGGCGTGGCGCTGCGCAACATCGGATTCCGGCTGCAGGTCCAGAACCAGGCGCAAGCCGATCCCTTGCCCACCCGGCTCGCCGTCGGCGCGCTGTACCAGGTCCGACTGCGCCCCGCGATGGGAGGCGCACTCGACGAGGCATTCGATGTCAAACTCGCCGCCGACGTGGACAGCCCCTGGGGACAGGTGGGGCAGTCCGAGACGCGGCTCGGCCTGGACGTCGGATATCAGCGCCTCGTGCGCGTGCGCGCGGGCTACGCGTTCGTGCAGGACGGATTGAGCGGGCCCAGTGTGGGCCTGGGCATCGAGAGCGGGTCGCTCGGCGTGGATCTCGCGCGCGCGTTTCTCACGAACTCGGACTTGCAGGTCGCAAGCCCGACGTTCTTCTCGTTCCGGGTCACCTTCTAATGAAGGGGATCCTGATCGCTCTGGCCGTTTGGGGGCTTGGGGGGATGTCCTCGGCCGTGGCGCAGCAGGCCGACACGACCGTGCCGCCGGCCGGGGCGCTGGTGCGCCCATTGGCCTCGCTGATCATTCCCGGCACGGGCCAGCTGCTCGCGCACCAGGATCGTGGGGCCGTGTATCTGGCGGCGGAGGTCTACCTCGTCTCGCGCTACCTGCAGCTCGACCACGAAGCGATGAGTGAGCAGCGGCGGTTTCAGAACCTCGCCTTCGAAGTGGCGCGGCGGCAATTCGGACCGACGCGCCGCGACACCATCTTCGAGTACTACGAGCAGATGGAGCGGTTCGCCGAAAGCGGCAACTACGACACCGATCCCGGTGCCGCGTTCGTTCCCGAGAGCGACCCGCGCACCTACAACGGCTCGGTCTGGTTGCTCGCGCGGCGCACGTTCTGGGAGGATCCCGCGGTGCCGCCCGATCCGACCTCGCCGCAATACTGGAAGGCGCTGCAGTTCTACCAGGCGCGCGCGGTGGGCCCCAATTTTCAGTGGAGCTGGCGCGATCATTCGCTCGAGCACGAGGTGTTCCGCGATTTCATCCAGCGCAGTGACAACGCGTTTCGCCGCGCGCAGAATCAGATCGGGTTGCTGCTGGCCAACCACGTCGTGAGCGCCGTGGACGCGCTGATTTCCGCCCGCCTGACGGCCGCCGCGGGCCGGCCGGCGGAAATGCACCTGCAGCTCGGTCCTGGCAACGTCCGCCAAATCCGGTTTGCCGTAGCGTTCTAACCCTTCTCAGCGACCATACTCATGAGCTGGATCACAAGTCCCGAAGCGTGGCTCGGGCTGCTCACGTTGACGGTGCTCGAGATCGTCCTCGGCATCGACAACATCATCTTCATCTCCATCCTGGCCGGCAAACTGCCGGTCGAGCAGCAGGCGCGCGCCCGCCGCGCCGGTCTCATCGGCGCGATGCTCACGCGCATCGCGCTGCTCGCCGCGCTCGCGTGGATCATTCGGCTGACGGCGCCGCTGTTTTCCGTGCTCGGCCGCCCGTTCGCCGGTCGAGATCTCATTCTGATCGCGGGCGGACTGTTCCTGCTCGCCAAAAGCACGCGCGAGATTCACGAGGGCCTCGAAGGCGATGCCGGCCGCGCCGGCACCGCCGTGCGCGCATCGTTCGCGTCGGTCGTCGGACAGATCATGCTGCTCGACATCGTCTTTTCGCTCGACTCCGTCATCACCGCGGTGGGGATGGCGCGACACCTGGCAGTCATGATCGCCGCGGTCGTCCTCGCCGTCGGCGTGATGATGTTCGCCGCAACGCCGATCAGCGAGTTCGTGCACCGTCATCCGACCGTGAGAATGCTGGCGTTGAGTTTCCTGCTGATGATCGGCGTGTCGCTGATCGCCGACGGCCTCGGCCAGCACATCGCCAAGGGCTACATCTATTTCGCGATGGGGTTTTCCGTGTTCGTCGAGCTGCTCAACATCCGCGTGCGGGCGCGCACGCCTCCGGTGCGGTTGCGGGAGCCCTACACGACTTAATTTGACACCGCAGGCGACGAGGCCTAAGTTTAGGCGGTTTCTACCCTTACGAGAGGAGTAAGGTGCGGTCGCGCCAAGCCATTCTCTTCTTCTCGCCGGCTGGACGTTCCGTACCTGACTTCGTGACCGCATGGGTCAACGGGAAGGGGCTACCCGTCACCACCCTCCCGCAGGCCGCGCTGGTGCAGGAGCGCGTGTTACGCGCCTTGCCGACCCTGGTGGTCGTGGACGGGGACAGCGCCGGGGACGAAGGCATCGAGCTGTGCGCCCGCCTCAAGGGCGATGCCTACACCGCGATCGTCCCGCTCGCCGTGGTCACCAATCGCCACGCGACCGACGCGGTCCGCCGCTGGTTCGCGGCCGGTGCCGACGAGGTGATCACGCCGCTGTTCGAGCCGGGCGAGCAGGCGGGCCGGCTCGACGCCCTCGTGACGCGGGCATTGCGCGACGTCGCGGTGAATCCGTCGACGCTCCTCCCGGGGACGACGGAGATCGAGCGGGAGATCAAGCGGCGCATGGAGCTCGGCGAATTCTTTGCCGTCTGCTACGCCGACCTCGATCACTTCAAGGAGTACAACGATCGCTACAGCTATAACGACGGCGATCGCGTGATCTATCTGCTCTCGCGCATCCTGCACGACGTGGTGCGGGGCATGATCGGCAAGCAGGGGTTCGTGGGACACATCGGCGGCGACGATTTCATTTTCGTGTTGCCGATCGAGAGCATCAGCCCGGTGTGTAGCGAGATATTGGACGTGTTCGACACGCTGGTGCCGTATCAGTACAACGAGCAGGACCGGCGGGCCGGCTATTACTTCGGCAAGGACCGCCGTGGCCAGCTGCATCGCGTGCCGCTGATGACGCTGTCGATCGGTGTCGTGACGAATCAGCACCGGCGCTTCCTGCACCCGGCGCAGGTGAGCGAGCTGGCGACCGAGATGAAGAGCTACGCGAAGACCCAGGCGGGGTCGGTTTTTGTGGTCGATCGCCGCCACGATCGCGGGGACGTAGAAAGCGGAGAGACCGAGGCATAAGGCGTGAACGTCACTTGTCCGTCGTGCGAAACGGTGTACCGCGTGGATCCGGCCAAGGTCCCCGCGGGGGGCCTGCGTGCGCGCTGCAGTGTGTGCAGCAACGTATTCGCGGTGAGCCCCGACGGTGGTGCCGGCGCCCTCGCCGCGGCACCGCCCAAGCCTCCAGTAGCAATGCCCGGACCTCCCCCGCCGGCTCGACCGGCGATGGCTCCGCCGGCGATGGCTCCGCCAACTCCAGCGACTCGGCCGGCGATGCCGGTGGCTCCGCCAGTAGCGCGGCCCGCCGCTCCGGCGCGGCCCGCGTTCGCGGCTCCCGCGGCTCCTCCTCGTCCGACCGCTCCTCCGGCCCCCGCGCCCGCAATGCCGTCGCCCCGGTCGGTCGCGCCGCCGCCGGTTGCGCCGCCCCGCGCGGCCGCGCCGCCGCCGCCGCCGCCCGCTGCGCCTGCTGCGCCTGCTACGTCTGCTGCGCCTGGTCCAGGTGTGAGCACGCCGGGCAAGCGTCCCACGGGGCCGCTGCGTCCCGTCAATCCATTTATGGTTCAGGATCCGAAACAGAAGGCGCGGCGGCTCGCGCGGGCGCTCATTTCCGACATGCTGGTCTATCATCCGGAGAAGCGGCAGCAGGGCATTCGCGACGGCACACTGCCGCAGCTGTTCAAGGACGAGATCGAGAAGAGCTGGCAGGAGTACGTGGAGCAAGTCGGCGCCGAGATGGCGCAGAGCACGCCGTTCTGGACCGAGGCGCTGAACGAAATTTTAGCGGGGGGGCATAAGCTGTTCTAATGAGCCTTTCAGAACGTTTCGCCGATTTCGATCGCCGGCTCACCGAGCTCAGGAGCTTTCTTTGACGTCGACGGAAAGACCGCGCGCCTCGCGGAGCTCGAGCAGAAAATGGCGGACGGCGCGCTCTGGGCCGACGCCGACCGCGCCCGCCAGACCGTCACTGAAGTCAAATCGCTGAAGGGGTGGCTCGAGCCCTACCACGCGCTGCGCAAGCGGGTGGATGAGGGCCGTGAGCTGAACGAGTTGCTCGAAGCCGAATCCCATATCGATCTCTCGTTGCAGCGTTCCCTCGAGACGGAGGCGGAGCAGATCGCCGGGCGGCTCGAGGCGCTCGAGATGCAGAACATGCTGCGCGGGCCCGACGACGCGCGCGATGCGCTGCTCACCATTCATCCCGGCGCGGGGGGCACCGAGTCCCAGGACTGGGCCGAGATGCTCGTGCGCATGTACACCCGCTGGGCCGAGCGGCACGGGTTTGCGGTCGCGGTGCTCGACATCCTGCCGGGCGAAGAAGCGGGGATCAAGTCGGCCGAGATCGAGATCCGGGGCCGTTACGCGTTCGGGCTGCTGCGGGCGGAGAAGGGCGTGCATCGCCTGGTGCGCATCTCCCCGTTCGACTCGCAGTCCCGGCGGCATACCTCGTTCGCCTCGGTGTTCGTCTATCCGGAAGTCGACGACGAGATCGAAATCGAAATCAAGGACGACGATCTGCGTATCGATGTGTTCCGGGCGTCCGGCAAGGGCGGCCAGCACGTCAACAAGACGTCGTCGGCGGTGCGGATCACGCATCTGCCGACCGGCATCGTCGTCTCCTGCCAGCAGGAGCGCAGCCAGGGGAAGAACAAGGCGACGGCGATGAAGATGTTGAAGGCGCGGCTGTACGAACGGGCGGTCGCCGAGCGCGATGCGAAGAAGGCGGAAGTCGACAAGCAGAAGACCGACATCGCGTGGGGCAACCAGATCCGCTCGTACGTCTTCCAGCCGTACACCATGGTGAACGATCACCGCACGGAGTTGAAGGTCAGTGACGTGCACAAGGTGATGGACGGTGACCTCGATCCTTTCATCGAAGCGTTCCTGAAGCGCTTCGGGAATAAGGCGGCGTAGTGACGGGATTTGTAGAAGCGGCACGGCGCGAGAAGCTGAAAGAGCTGCTGGAGCGCGGCGTGGCGCCGTACGCCTACCGGTTCGAGCGCACCGCGACGGCGCAGCAGGCGCTGGCGGCCTACAAGAGGGACGACGATCCGGCGCAGTATGCCCTCGCTGGCCGGCTGGTCGCGCTGCGGCCGCACGGCAAGACGACGTTCGCCCACCTCGAAGACCCGAGCGGAAAGATCCAGCTCTACTTCAAGGGCGATGAGCTCGGTACCGCAACGTATGCGTTGCTGGAGCTGCTCGATCTCGGCGACCACCTCGGCGTCGAGGGTCGCCTGATGAAGACGCGCACCGGCGAAATCACGCTGCGCGTGGCGCGGTTCACGCTGCTGTCCAAGGCGCTGCGGCCGCTGCCGCTCGGCAAAGAGGACGCGAGCGGCGTCAAACACGGCGAGCTGTCCGATCCCGAGGTCCGGTCCCGGCAGCGGTATGCCGATCTCGCCGTGCATCCGGAGGTGCGGGAAGTCTTCCGGCTGCGCAGCCGGATTGTGCAAGGAATTCGGGCTTTCCTCGATGGCCGGGGGTATCTGGAAGTGGAGACGCCGGTGCTGCAGCCGCTGTACGGCGGCGCCGCGGCGGTACCGTTCGAGACGCGTTACGCGGCACTGGACACGACGTTCTATCTCCGCATCGCCGACGAGCTGTACCTCAAGCGCTGTCTCGTCGGCGGGCTCGAGCGGGTGTACGAGATCGGTCACGATTTTCGCAACGAGGGGCTGTCGCGGTTTCACAATCCGGAATTCACGATGGCGGAGTGGTATCAGGCGTACGCGGACTACAACGACATGGCCGCGCTCACCGAGGAGATGCTGGCCGGGCTCGTGGTGCAGCTGTTCGGCACCACCATGCTCGAGCGTCACGGCGCCACGCTGTCGTTCGAGCGCCCGTTCGCGCGCACAGACTATTATGGGCTCGTGCGCGAGCATGCCGGTGTCGATCTTACGAGAGCGAAGGACGCCGAGCTGCGCGCCGTGCTCAAGCAGCACAACGCACCGGACGCGGAGAAGCTCAACGGGCCGAAACTGGTCGACGAGGTCTTCAAGACCTGCGTCGAGCCGAAGCTCGTGCAACCGACGTTCGTCTTCGACTATCCGCTCGCGTTGTCGCCGCTCGCCAAGCCGAAGCGCGGCGACCCGAACAGGGTCGAGCGCTGGGAGTTGTTCGTGCAGCATCGCGAGCTGGCGAACGCGTTCAGCGAGCTGAACGACCCCGATGAGCAGCGGCGCCGCTTCGAGCAGCAGGCCGCCCTGCGCGCCGCGGGCGATGACGAGGCGCAGCAGCTGGACGAGGATTTCCTGCGGGCGCTGGAGTACGGCATGCCGCCCGCCGGCGGGGTGGGGATGGGCGTGGACCGGCTGACGATGATCCTCGCCGACCAGACGAACATTCGCGACGTCATGCTGTTCCCGATGCTGCGGCCGGAATGATGCCGATCCTCAGCGTGGTGCTGCAGGTGCTGCTCCTGGGAGCCGCGGCCACGGCGGTCTTCGTGATCGCCACCAATTGGCCGTCGCGCCTCGATCTGCGGGTGGCGATGCGCTATCTGCGCAGCCGCCGCTCATCCCGGCTGCTGTCGCTGATCACGGTCATCGCCGTCGGCGGCGTCACCATCGGCGTCATGGCGCTCGTGATCGTGCTGGGCGTGATGAACGGGATGCAAAACGACCTGCGCGAGAAGATCCTCGTCGTGAATCCGCACTTGCGGATCCTGACCTACGGGGAAGGGCTGCGGCTCGATGATTGGCCCGAGGTGATCACCAAGGTGCGACGGACGTCCGGTGTCGTCGCGGCGGCGCCGTTCGTCCTGACGCAGGGATTGATCTCCGCGGGGCACGACTACGCCGAGGGCGTGGCGGTGATCGGCGTCGAGTCGGACACGGGGTCGCGCGCGGTGACGAGCCTGCCGCACTACTTCACGAAGGGCGACCTGACGTTCCGGACGACGCAACCGGGCGTGGAAGGCGGCATTGCGATCGGGACCCGGCTCGCGAGCAAGCTGTCGGCGTATCCCGGGGACATCGTGACGATGGTCGCGCCGGCCGGCTCGCAGTTCAACCGCAGTCTCGGCGCGTTCGTCCCGAAATATCGGCGCTACGAAGTCACCGGCCTGTTCGAAACGGGGATGTACGACTACGACAACAGCTATGTGGTGATGCCGCGCCAGGCGGCGCAGGACTTCGCCGGGCTGGGCGGGGCGGTGACCGGGCTCGAGGTGCGGCTCGCCCATCCGGAACGCGCCAGCGAATACGCCGAGCAGCTGGAGAACATGCTCGGCTATCCATATCGCGCGCTCGACTGGCAATTGCAAAACCGCTCGCTGTTCTCCGCCTTGAAGCTCGAGAAGCTCGCGATGGGGCTGGTCGTCTTCCTCATCTGCGTCGTCGCGGCGTTCAACGTCGTGGGGACGCTGACGATGGTGGTGCGCGACAAGACCCGCGAGATCGGCATCCTGCTCGCCATGGGCATGCAGCGGGGCCGCATCCGGCGCATCTTCCTCATTCAGGGCGTCTTCATCGGCCTCGTGGGCACCGCGCTGGGAGCGGTGCTGGGCCTGATCGTCGGCGCGAGCGTGAACCGCGGGCACCTGATCCCGATCGACCCCTCGATCTATTTCATCGACCATCTCCCGGTCCTGAACAACCCCCTCGACGCGCTGGCGGTCGTTGCCGCGAGCCTGGTGATCGCGACGCTGGCGCCGCTGTACCCCAGCACCCAGGCCGCCCGGCTCGATCCGGTGAGCGCCATCCGCTACGAATGAACGCGCTCGTCGTAGCCAAGGCGATCCGCCGGGTCTTCGCGGGCGGCGATGGGCACCTGCTCGAGATCCTGCGCGGCGTCGATGTCGAGGTCCGGCGCGGCGAGTTCGTCGCCATCGTCGGCGCGTCCGGCGCCGGCAAGAGCACGCTGCTGCAGTTGCTCGGCGCGCTGGACAGCCCCACGACCGGGGACATCTGGCTCGACGGCTCGCGCTATGCCGATCTCGACGCCCGCGGCGCGGCGGAGCTCCGGAACCGCAAGCTCGGATTTGTGTTCCAGTTTCATCACTTACTGCGCGAGTTCTCGGCGTTGGAAAACGTCATGATGCCGCTGCTGATCGGCGGCTCGTCGCCGCGCACCGCGCGCTCGCGCGCCGAAGAGGTGCTGTCCGAGGTCGGTCTGGCCGGACGGATGACCCATCGCCCCGCCGAGCTGTCCGGCGGCGAGCAGCAACGCTGCGCGGTCGCGCGCGCGCTGGTGCACGATCCGAGCGTCGTCCTCGCCGATGAGCCGTCCGGCAACCTGGATCACGCCAATGCCGAGCGGTTGCACGAGATCTTCTTCCGCCTGGCGCGGGAATACGAGACGGCGGTCGTCGTCGTCACGCACAACCGCCAGCTCGCCGGCCGGGCGGACCGGGTGCTCTTACTGGAGGACGGCCGGCTCACCACCGTGAGCTCGGTCGATGCGATCCCCTGATGCTCTGCGATAACTGCAAGGAGCGCGACGCGATCATCAACCTGACGCAGGTGGAGCACGACTCCAAAGTGACCCTGCATCTGTGCGAACAGTGCGCGCAGCAGAAGGGCGTGGAAACCGGCGGCGCCGTGCTCAAGACCCCGCTCGGCGGCTTCTTGACCGCGCTCGGGAAAGGTGGCGGGGGGGGCGCGCTCGTTCCGGCCACGGCCGACGGCGTACGCTGCCCGGCGTGCGGCAGCACGCTGCGCGACTTCCGTGACTCCGGCCGGCTCGGCTGCGACCAATGCTATGTGTCGTTCGACGCGCATCTGCGCGATTTGCTGCGGCGGCTGCACGGCTCCAGCCAGCACGTCGGCGAGCGCTATGTGGCGCCGGGCGAACGGGAAGGCGGGAGCGACGCAGCGGACCCCCGCAGCCGGCTGCTCGAGCTGAAGGCGCAGCTGCGCCAGGCCGTCGAGGGCGAGAACTTCGAGCTCGCGGCCGAGCTGCGGGACCGCATTCGGGTGCTCGAGTAATGGATCTCTCGCTCCTGCCCGATGGCGGCATGCGCTGGCTGGACGCATCGGGCCCCAAGTCGACCATCGTGCTGTCCACGCGAATCCGGCTGGCGCGCAACGTCCGTGGGATTCCCTTCAGCCAGCGGGCAAAGGACGGCGACCGGACGGCGGTGTTGGAGCGGGTCAGCGACGCGGCGGCGTCCTCCGATCATCTGGCGGCGGCCGTGGCCTTCCATCTCGATCAAATGGAGCGCCCCGAACGGCAATTGCTGCATGAGCGCCATTTAGTCAGTAAGGAATTGGCAGGGTTGGAGCGCGAGTCGCGGCCCCGCCCGGGCGCGGCGCTGCTGGTGCAAGACCAGGTCGGCGTGATGGTGAATGAGGAGGACCACTTACGGTTGCACGGCATGTGGTCCGGGTTCGATTTGGAAGACGCGTATGCCGCGGTGGAAGCCGTCGACGTCGAACTGGGCCGGCTCGTTCCTTTCGCCTTTCATCCGGAATTTGGCTATCTTACGTCCTGTCCGACGAATGCGGGAACGGGGCTCCGGGCCAGCGTACTTATCCATTTGCCGGGCCTTGTTTTGACCAAGGAAATCAACAAAGTTCTGCAAGGTCTCACGCAGGTGGGATTGACCTTTCGGGGCTTGTACGGGGAAGGCAGCGAAGTCGTCGGGAATTTCTTCCAGTTGTCCAACCAAACAACCTTGGGGAAGACAGAAGACGAGCTGATCGACCACCTCGGGAAGATCGTGCGCCAGGTGGTGGAATACGAGGAACAGGCACGGGACGTCCTGTTGCGGACGGCGCCGGATGAGGTGGAAGACAAGACATGGCGCGCGTACGGTCTGCTGAAGCACGCGCGCCAGCTGTCGTTTGAAGAGACGATGAATCTGTTGAGCGGTGTGCGTTTGGGCGTTGGGCTGAATCTGCTCCCCGGACCGGGGGTATATACGCTCAACAAACTGCTGATCTACACCCAACCCGCGCACCTGGCAGCGATGGATGGCCGGTCTACCGGCGACCGCGAACTGCCGACGGTGCGCGCTGCGTTTGTCCGGCGCCTGCTCGAAGCGGAACCCAGCTGAAGGGCGAAAGGGTGAGCTCGGAATCGCGATGAACGGCTACAATTTCACGGATCGAGTCCGGAAAGTTCTGCAGATGGCGCGCGAAGAAGCGGCGCGTCTGCATCACGAGTACGTCGGCACCGAGCACATTCTGCTCGGCTTGATCCGCGAGGGCGAAGGCGTCGCCGCGGCGGTCTTGACCAATCTCAACGTCGATCTCGAAGAGATTCAGCAGAAAATCGAAGAGACGGTGAAGAAGGGGAAAGCGGCGGCGGCCGCCGGACCCGATCTGCCGTATACCTCGCGCGCCAAGAAGGTGCTGGAGCTCGCGATGAGCGAGGCGCGGGAGCTGAATCACTCCTACGTCGGCACCGAGCACCTGCTGCTCGGCCTGCTGCGCGAAGAGAAGGGCATCGCCGCGCAGGTGCTGACCGACGCCGGCGTGAACCTCGAGCAGGCGCGCGCCGAGACGCTGCGGCTGCTCGGCAGCGAGATGCCCGCCACGCCCGCCGGCGGCGGCACCGGCGCCCAGCCGACGCCGCCCAAGAGCGAAAAGAAATCCAAGACGCCGGCACTCGATCATTTCTGCCGCGATCTCACGCAGCTCGCCGCCGAAGGCTCGCTCGATCCCACGATCGGCCGCCAGAAGGAGATCGAGCGCGTGATGGAGATCCTGTCGCGGCGCAAGAAGAACAATCCGGTGCTGATCGGCGAGCCGGGCGTCGGCAAGACGGCGATCGTCGAGGGCCTGGCGCAGCTGATCGCGGGCGGGCAGTGCCCCGACGCGCTCAAGGATCACCGCGTGCTGTCGCTCGACATGGCCGCCGTCATCGCCGGTACCAAGTACCGCGGCCAGTTCGAAGAGCGCCTCAAGGCCGTGATCAACGAGATCGCGCAGAACAAGAACATCATCCTCTTCATCGACGAGCTGCACACGCTCGTCGGTGCCGGCGCGGCCGAGGGCGCGGTAGACGCGTCCAACATGCTGAAGCCGGCGTTGGCGCGCGGGGAGCTGCAGTGCGTCGGCGCGTCGACGCTGAACGAGTACCGCAAGTACATCGAGAAGGATGGGGCGCTGGAGCGCCGCTTCCAGACCGTGATCGTCGATCCGCCGACCGTCGAGGAGACGATCGAGATCCTCAAAGGGCTGCGCAAGCGCTACGAGGACCATCACCGCGTCGTGATCCCCGACGAGACGCTGGTCGAGGCGGCGAAGCTGTCGGAGCGCTACATCACCGACCGCTTCCTGCCCGACAAGGCGATCGACGTGATCGACGAGGCAGGCGCCCGGGCCCGGCTGGCCGCGCAGGTGCCGCCGCCGGAGGTCGCCGAGCTGAAGGACAAGCTCGAGGGCATCAACGGCGACAAGGAAGCCGCGGTGCGCGATCAGAACTTCGAGCGCGCGGCCTCCTTGCGTGACTCCGAGCGCGAGCTGCAGGCGGAGATCCGGCGCAAGCAGGAGGAGTGGGAGCGCGAGCGGCAGACCCGGCGGCCCACGATCAGCGAAGAAGGCGTCGCCTTCATCGTGTCGCGCTGGACCGGCATTCCGGTCACGCGGCTCCAGGAGGCGGAGACCGCGCGTCTGCTGCGCATGGAAGACGAGCTGCACGAGAGCGTGGTGGGTCAGAACGAAGCCATTCAGGTGATCTCGCGGGCCATCCGGCGCAGCCGGGCGGGCCTCAAGGATCCCAAGCGGCCCATCGGCTCCTTCATCTTCAGCGGCCCGACGGGCGTCGGCAAAACCGAATTGGCGCGCGCGCTGGCCCGCTTCCTGTTCGCCGACGCCCAGGCGCTCATCCGCGTCGATATGTCGGAATACATGGAGAAGTTCTCCGTGAGCCGGCTGATCGGCGCGCCGCCCGGATACGTGGGCTACGAGGATTCCGGCACGCTCACCAAGGCGGTGCGGCGCAAGCCGTACTCGGTGGTGTTGCTGGACGAAATCGAGAAGGCGCACCCCGACGTGTTCAACATCCTGCTGCAGGTGCTCGACGAGGGTCACCTGACGGATAACTACGGCCGGCTGATCGACTTCAAGAACACGGTCGTGATCATGACCTCGAACGTCGGCGCGCGCGACGTCGTGAAGGGCAAGACGCTGGGCTTCGGGCAGCCCGACGCGAAGAACGAGTTCGAGCGGATGTCCGAGAAGGTCAAGGAAGAGGTCAACAAGGTCTTCAATCCCGAGTTCCTGAACCGCCTGGACGACGTGATCGTGTTCCACGCGCTGAACCGCGAGCACATCGCGCTGATCGTGGCCATTCTGGCGCGCGACGTCCAGAAACGCCTGGGCGAGGAAGAGCTGACGCTGCGGCTGACGCAGGCGGCGACCGACTTCCTCGTCGATCACGGTTACGACGAGCACTACGGCGCGCGGCCGCTCAAGCGCGCGATCCAGAAGTACGTCGAGGATCCGCTGTCGGAGAAGATCCTCGTCGGCGATTTCGCGAAAGGCGACGAAATCGAGGTGGACGTCGCGACCGACAAAGAGCGTCTGGCGTTCAAGGCACTCTCCGGCTCGAAGGCGTGATTCGCCGGCTTTCCCTTTCATTCTTATGGAGTCTCGCCGTCCTAGCCCCGGGCCTGTGCATGGCCCAGGGCGGGGGCGCGGGGCCCGGGCCCACGGTGCCGGTGCCCGACTCGATCGCGGTGGTGGGGCAGCGCCGCAATAGCGCGACCGCCGTCATCCAGCTCAGCGGCCTCGTGCCGGGCCGCGCCATCAACTATCGCGACGTGCAGCGCGCCATCCAGGCGCTCTACCAGAGCGGGCAGTTCGACGACGTCGCGATGACGCAGGCGCAGAGCCCCTCGGGAAAAAGCGTCCTCGTCATTCACGTCAGGGAGCGGCCCGAGCTCGTGAAGTGGGCGATCCGCGGCGTGCAGCGGCTGTCCGAGCGCAGCGTGCGCGACAAGGTGCAGCTCGCCGAAAACCGGCCGCTCGATCTCGCCGCCGTGACGCGCGCCCGCGCGCGCATCGATTCCCTGTACCACGCGCAAGGCTATTATCTCGCGCACACCAAGCCGCTGTTCGTCTATCAGCAGGACTCGGCGGCCGTGCGCGTCATCTTCGACATCGACGAGGGGCGGCGCGTGGCGGTCGCCCTCATCGACGTCCAGGGCAACACCCACTTTACCGACCAGCAGATCGTCGCGCAGATGAAGACCCGGCCCGAAGGCTTCTGGTGGTTCCGGTCGGGGGAGTACAACGACGACAAGCTGGCGGAAGACCTGCGGCAAACGCTGCCGGCGTTTTACGGCAAGCAGGGATACGTCGACTTTCAAGTGCTCGACGACACCCTTATCGTGCACGAAGAGTCGGGCAAGGCGACGCTCGTGATCCGCGTCAGCGAGGGCGAGCCGTACCGCATCGGGACGTTCGAGATCGTCGGCAACCGGCGCTTCTCGACCGACGAGCTCCAGGTCTTCTACCCGTTCACCCTGGAGCAGCGCACCGGCCTGTTGGGCCTGGGCGGGAAGCGGCACATCTCGTACTTCGACGACCAGCTGTGGCAGGACGCGACGCGCAAGCTGCAAACGCTCTATTACAACAACGGCTACATCTACGTGAGCGTGCGCCCCGACGTCATCCGCCGCACCGCGCCCGACGGCAAGCCGGTCGTCGACCTGCGCTGGGTGATCACCGAAGGACAGCCGGCGATCGTGGACCACGTCGAGATTCGCGGCAACGACGTCACCCACGAGCGCGTGATCCGCGAAGCGATCGTGATGGTGCCCGGCGACGTGTTCCGCCAGGATGCGTTGATCGCATCCTACCAGCGCGTCTCGAACCTCGGCTTCTTCAATCAGCCGCTGCCGTTCCCGGATACGAAGCCCGCGAACGAGCAAGGCGACATCGACGTCGTGTTCCACGTCTCCGAAAAGCGCACCGGCAACATCAACTTCGGCGCGTCGGTGGGGCAGGGGACCGGCGTGGGCGGCTTCCTCGGCCTCGACGAGCCCAACCTGTTCGGCCAGGGGAAGCGCGGCAAGTTCCAGTGGCAGTTCGGCAAGAACATCAACGACTTCGACGTGTCGTTCACCGATCCCGCCGTGCGCGAGTCGCGCATCTCCGCCACCGTCGGCGTGCACAACACGCGCGTGCGGTACGTCGTGGGCAATTTCGGCCGGTTGCGCCGCCGCGGCGCAAGCCTGCAGCTCGGCTTCCCCGTGTTCGGCGACAACTATACGCGGTTGTACGTGTCGTACGGCATCGACCAGCAGAGCTTCACCGGCACGGACGTGACGGCGCCCGCCTTCCGCTGCAATAACTGCGTGCGCTCGACGGTGGGCGCGTCGCTGCTGCGCGACACGCGCATCGACCTGCCGTTCCCGACCGCCGGCACGATGGTGCAGGCCGGGCTGTCGCAGAGCGGCGGGCTGCTGGGCGGCTCGGGCAACTTCCAGCGCGTCGACATCGAGGGGCACTTCTACGCGCCGATCGGCACGCTCGGGAGCGCGCCGACGTCCAACGTGAAGTTCGTGCTCGGCCTCTCGACGCGGTCAGGATTCGTGTTCGGCAGCTCGCCGTTCTTCGAGCAGCTGTTCACCCTCGGCGGCACGCAATTCTTCATCCCGCTGCGCGGCTATGACGAAGGGTCGATCACGCCCTTCGGCTACGACCCCAACGCCGGCGCGCAAATCAATCCCAACGCGTTCGGCAAGGCGTTCTTCTCGATGACCGGCGAGCTGGGCATGCGCGTGTCCCAGATGCTGTATCTGTCGGCGTTCTTCGATGCCGGGAACGTGTGGGCGCGCCCCGCGCTGTACGACCCGACCCGGCTGTTCCGGGGCGCCGGCCTCGGCGCGGCCATCATCTCTCCGCTGGGGCCGCTCGGCATCGATTACGCCTACGGCTTCGACCGGGTTGACTCCCTCGGCCGGCCGACGCCAGGTTGGAAGCTGCACTTCAAGCTCGGCAATTTCTTCTAAGCCACACCCACAGTCCTACCCGGGAGTTCCTGGTTTATGCAGCGTCTCGTGCTCGTTTCACTCGCCGCCGTCGCCGCGCTCGCGGTAGCGCCTCGTGTCGCGGCCGCCCAAGGCGGGTCGCCCGCGCCAGGGCCGTTGAAGATCGCCTATATCAACTCCCGGGAAATCCTGCAGCGCACGCCCGGCTACGCCGTCGCCGAATCCACGTATCTCAAGGAAGTGGATGGCTACCGCACCGAGATCCAGAAGCTGCAGCAGCAGCTCGACTCGGCGGTGACGGCGTTCGACCAGCAGTCGATCGCCTTGTCGCCGGCGGCCCGGCAGACGAAACAGCGCGACCTCCAGGCGATGCAGCAGCGCATGGAGACCCGCACCAACGAGCTGCAGGATCGCGCCCGCCAGCGGGAGCAGGAGCTGCTGGCGCCGATTCAGGCCCGCGTGAATTCGATCATCCAGGGCCTGCGCGCCGAGCTGAACTATGCGCTGATCCTCGACGCCGATGCCGCGGGAGGTTTGATCGCTGCGGCTGACCCAGCGCTCAACATCACGGCTCGCGTGCTGCAGCGCCTCTCGCAGGCCCAGTAAGCGGCGGCCCGGGCTGCCCCCCCGATGAATTCGGCGGGAACGCGGCCGCTCTCCGCGAGTGAGATCGCGGCGCTCACCGGCGGGCGGCTGGTGGGACCGGGCACCGTGACCGTCGCCGGGATCGCGCCGCTGGAGCGCGCGGGTCCCGGCGATCTGTCTTTTCTTGCCGCGCCCCGCTACGTCCCCTACTTTCAGGGGGGGGGGGGGGGGGGGGGGGGGGGGGGCCGGAAACCCGGGTCATCGTGGACGATCCCTACGCGGCGCTGCTGGTGGTGCTGCCCGTGCTGTATCCGCAGGCCGTCTGGGAAGCGGGCGTCCATCCGACCGCCGTCGTCGGCCAGGGCGCCACGTGGCAGGAGCCGGTCGCGATCGGCCCGCACGTCTGTCTCGGCCGCGACGTGCAGCTGGGCCGCAACGTCCGCATCGGCGCCGGGTGCGTGCTGGGGGACGGCGTCGCGGTCGGGGACGACACGCAGCTCTACGCGGGCGTCACGCTGTACGCCGGCACGGCGCTCGGCAAGCGCGTGATCGTGCACGCCGGCGCGGTGCTCGGCAGCGACGGCTTCGGCTACATCCCCGGCACAGGCGGCGAAGCCCACCGCAAGATTCCCCACGTGGGGCGGTGCCTCATCGGGGACGACATCGAGATCGGCGCCAATACGTGCGTCGACCGCGGCAGCGTGGACGACACCGTGATCGGGTCGGGCACGAAGATCGACAATCTCGTCCACATCGCCCATAACGTGCGCATCGGCGCGCGTTGCCTCATCATGGCGCAGGCGGGGATCGCGGGCAGCGTGCAGGTGGAGGACGACGTGATTATCGGCGGGCAGGCAGGCATCTCGGATCATCTCACGATCGGGCACGGCGCGCGACTGCTCGTCCAATCGGGGACCATCGCCGACATTCCCGCCGAGGCGACGTACTTCGGCACGCTGGCCCACCCGCACCGCGAGTTTCTGCGCTCGCAGCTCGCGCTCTACCGGCTCGCCAAGATCGTGGATGACCTCGAGCGGCTCGTACAATCCAAAGCCGAGGCGCCTCCTGCCGTCACCGAGCGCTAGGCGCTCGGTCACGCGTCCCGCGGCACTGCGCGGCACGGGACTGCATACCGGCGCGACGACGGAGGCGACGTTCCTCCCCGCACCGGCCGGGCAGGGGATCGTCTTTCGGCGGACGGATCTCGCGGGCACGCCCGAGGTGCCGGCGCGGCTGACCGAAGTCGCGGCCGTCGAGCGCCGCACCGCGATCGGCCATGGTGCGGCCACGATCCACACCGTCGAGCATCTGCTGGCCGCGGTCGCCGCGCACGAGATCGACGATTTGACGATCGAGCTCACCGGGCCTGAGCCGCCGATCCTCGACGGCAGCGTGCAGCCGTACTTCGACGCGTTGACCAAAGCCGAGCCGGCGTCCGTGGGGGGCGAGGCATCGGTGCTGACCGTGCCGGCGCCGTTCACCGTGACCGAGAAGGACGCGGCGTACGTGGTCGCGCCCGCCAAGACGTTGCGGCTCACGGTCGCGATCGAATGGCCGCATCCGTTGATCGGGCGGCAGGCGGGGACGTACGAGGTGACGCCGGAGAGTTTCGCGGCGGAGCTCGCGCCGGCGCGCACGTTCGGCTTCACGCACGAGGTCGCCGAGCTGCAGGCGCGCGGGTTGATCAAGGGTGCATCGGAAACGAATGCGATCGTGCTCGACGATCGCGGCGTGGTGCACGGCGGGAAGTTGCGCTGGCCCGACGAATTCGTGCGGCACAAGGCGGCGGACATCCTAGGGGACCTGGCGCTGACCGGCGCCCGGATTCAGGCTCATGTGGTGGCGACGCGGCCCAGCCATGGCGGCAACATCGCGCTGGCGCGGGCGCTCGCTCGCGCAGGGAGGCGCACCGGAATGCCGGCGATGGACATCGCGAAGATCATGGACTACCTGCCGCACCGCTATCCGTTCCTGCTCGTAGACCGGATCATCGAAGTGGAAGGGCAGAAACGCATCGTGGGCATCAAGAACGTCACCATCAACGAGCCGTTCTTTCAGGGACACTTCCCCGGTCACCCGATCATGCCGGGCGTGCTCATTATCGAAGCGATGGCGCAGACCGGCGGCATGCTGTTGATGAGCCGCTTCGAGGGTCAGGATACGGCGAACAAGGTGGTCTACTTCATGTCGCTCGACAACGTGAAATTCCGGCGGCCGGTGGTCCCGGGGGACCAGATCCGCTTCGAGCTCGACATGATTCAATTCCGCGGCAAGACGTGCCGCATGAAGGGCGTGGGGTACGTGGACGGCCAGGTCGTCGCGGAAGCGGAAATGATGGCGATGGTGGTCGATAAGTGATTCATCGAACCGCGCTGGTCGACCCGACCGCCGAGCTCGGCGCCGATGTGTCGGTCGGCCCGTACTGCGTGATTGGGCCGCGCGTGACGGTGGGCGAGCGCTGCAGCATCGCCGCGCACGCCGTGATCGAGCGCCATACGCGCGTCGCCGAAGGCGTGAAGATCGGCTACGGGACCGTCATCGGGAACGACCCGCAGGACCTCAAGTACAAGGGCGAAGAAACGTGGGTGGAAATCGGCAGCGGCACGATCATTCGCGAATACTGCACGATCAACCGCGGCAGTACCGCCACCGGCAAGACCACGATCGGGGCGCGCTGTTTTCTCATGACGTACGTCCACATCGCCCATGACTGCGTCATCGGCAACGACGTGATCATCGCCAACTCGGTGCAGATGGCCGGCCACGTCACCGTGTACGATCGGGCCATCATCAGCGGCCTCGTGCCGATCCATCAGTTCGTGCGCATCGGCACCTATTCGTTCGTCGGCGGCGGCTCGCGGGTCAACCAGGACGTGCCGCCCTACACCAAGGCGGCCGGCAATCCCGTCCATCTCTACGGCCTGAACTCCGTCGGGCTGCAGCGCGCCGGGTTCTCGCCCGAGCTCAAGCTGACGCTGAAGCGCGCCTACCGCCTGGTGTTCAACTCCGATCTGACGGTCAGCCAGGGCGTCGCGCGCGCGCGCGTCGAGCTGCCCCAGGTGCCGGAGGTCGAAACGTTCCTCCAGTTCATCGAGGCATCGCAGCGCGGGGTGATGGTATGAAGGGAAGGGGGAAGGGCGACGGGGGAAGGGTTCGGCCGGTCCGTGTCGGTGTGGTGGGTGCGGGCGCCCTCGGCTTCCACCACATCCGGCTCCTCAAGAAGATCGAAGGCGCGGATCTCGTGGGGTTCTACGACCACAACCCGCCGCGTGCCGCGCAGGTCGCCAAGGAGCTCGAGACGACCGCGTTCCCGTCGCTCGAGGCGCTGCTGGACCGTGTCGAGGCGATCACCGTCGTCGTGCCGACGCCGGCGCACGTGGACGTCGGGCTGGCGGTGCTGGAGCGGGGCATCCACGCGCTCATCGAGAAGCCGCTCGCCGACACGTTGCCGGGCGCCGAGCAGCTGGTGAACCTCGCCCGGCAGCGCGGCGTGTGCCTGCAGGTCGGTCACGTGGAGCGATTCAATCGCGCCGTGCGGGCCGCGGGCGCGTACCTCGACGAGCCGCGGTTCCTGCAGACGGAACGGCTGGCGCCGTTCCAACCCCGGGGCACCGACGTCGCGGTGATCCTCGACCTGATGATCCACGATCTGGACCTGATCCTCGAGCTGGTTCGCTCGGAGGTCGGGGAGGTGCGGGCGACCGGCGTCCCGATTCTCACGCCGCACGTCGACATCGCCAACGCCCGGGTCGAGTTCGCCAACGGCGCGGTGGCGATCATCACCGCGAGCCGCGTGTCGCGCGAGCGCACGCGCAAGCTGCGCATCTTCCAGCCGACGGGATACTTCTCGCTCGATCTGGCACAGGGGAACGGCCACTTCTACCGCCTGAAATCGGGCTGGCAGGGATTCGGCGCCACGACGATCGAAGAGATCGTGGAGCACGTGCGTCTCGACGCACCCGAAGCGGAGCCGTTGAAGCTGGAGCTGGAGAGTTTCCTGCGCGCGGTGCGCGGCGACGGGGACGTCGTCGTGACGGGCGCGGCTGGGCTGCAGGCGCTGGCACTCGCCTATCGCGTCGCCGACGCCATCAGCGCTTCGCCGCTCGCCGCCGCGCGGCCGTGAGCCCTTCTTCCCACCCCCGCATCTACATCTCGGCGGGCGAACCATCGGCGGATGCGCATGCCGCCGCGGTCGCGACCGCGTTGCGCCGCCGCATCCCCGGATTGGAGCTGGAAGCGCTCGGCGGGCCGCTGCTGGAGCGCGCCGGCGTGCGCGTGCTCGACCGGATGGAATCGTTCTCGGTCGTCGGATTCGTCGAGGCCCTCGCCAAGATCCCCGCACACTACCGGCTGTTGGGGAGGGTCAAGCAGGCGTTCAACGAAAAACGCTACGATCTGGTCATCCTCGTCGATTACCCAGGGTATCACCTCCGTGCCGCCGCTGCCGCCTCGGCCGCCGGGATCCCGGTGCTGTACTACATCGCGCCGCAGATGTGGGCCTGGGGCCCGAAGCGCGTGCGCAAGCTCGCCAGCGTGAATCGGCTCGCCGTCATCCTGCCGTTCGAGGAAGCGTTTTTTCGCGAACGCGGCGTGGCCGCGACCTTCGTCGGGCATCCGCTCAAGGACCGGCCGGCCCCGCCGTCACGGGTAGACGCACGGCGCGCCCTCGGCCTCGACCCCGGCCGGCAGACACTCGGGCTCTTTCCGGGGAGCCGCGCGCAAGAAGTGAAGCGGCACTGGGCCATGTTTCGCGCGGCGGCGGCGCGCGTCGCCGCCGCGCGCGCCGATCTGCAGATCGTGGTGGCCGGCACGTCGGGTGCGGAGTACCCCGACCCGGGCGCGATCACGGTGCATCAGGGCGATCCGCTACTCGTGTTTGCCGCGGCCGACGCGGGAATCTGCAAGTCGGGCACGACGACACTCGAAGCGGCGATCGCCGACGTGCCGATGGTCATCACCTATCGCGTCCATCCGATCTCGTCGTTCATCGCGTTCCGCGTGCTCCGCGTGCCGTGGGTGGGGCTCGTGAATCTCGTCGCCGGGTACGAGGTGGCGCCGGAGTTCCTGCAGCGTCGCGCGACGGCCGAAACGCTGGCCGACGGGGTCCTGCCGCTGCTCGATGCCGCCAACCCCGTCACCCGACGCCAGCGGGAAGGGTTGCAGCTGGTGCGCGATCGCCTCGGCGCGCCCGGCGCGGCGGACCGCGTGGCCGAGCTCGCGGCCGGACTGATCAGATGAAACTCCGCTGGGCGGAGCCGATCGCGACACGGATCGGATCGTCATTGGTCCGTGCCCTGGCCGCGACGTGGCGCTACCGCGTGACGGGGTACGACTACATACGGGCGTTGCGCGAGTCGCGGCGCCCGTTCGTATTCGTTCTCTGGCACAGCCGCATTCTGCCGCTCTTGTACCGGCATCGTGACGAGAACGTCGTCATGCTGATCAGCCGCCACCGGGACGGCGGCTACCTCGCCGACCTGGGGACGCGCTGGGGGTACCGCTCGGTGCGCGGCTCCACGCGGCGTGGAGGCGAGGTGGGGTTGTTGGGAATCGTGCGGGCGTTGGAAGGAGGCGCCGAGGTGGCGATCACCCCCGACGGGCCCCGCGGACCGGCCGAGCGGGTGCAGCCGGGCGCGATCGCCGCCGCGCAGCACGCCGGCGTGCCGATTGTGGCCGTGGGCGCGCGCGTCGCCTCGGCGTGGTACCTGGGTTCCTGGGATCGCCTGTGCATTCCCAAACCGTTCAGCACCATCGACGTGACGTACGCGCCGCCGATCGAGATCGCGGCAGGGAAGGAGGGATTGCGTCGAGGCATGGATATCGTATCCCGAAACCTGCACACGGTCATGGGGGGGGCGGGGGGAACCGCGTGAGCGGTCAGCGCCTCGCCCAATGGCTGTGGTGGAGCAACGCGGTGCCGGCGCGCGCGGCGCGCGGCGCGCTGCTCCCCGTCGCGTTCTTGTACCGCACGATCATGAGCGCGCGGGCGAAGGCGTTCGCCCGCGGGTGGCTCCGCCAGCGGGCGTTGCCGTTGCCGGCAATCGCGATCGGCAATCTTGCCGTCGGCGGGGCGGGGAAGACGCCGCTGGCGGCGTGGACGGCGGCGTTCTTCGCCCGCCGCGGGGTGAAGCCCGGGATTCTCTTGCGGGGATATCGCGGCGACGAGCAAGCCGTGCATCAACGGCTGGTGCCGGAGGCGATCGTCGTGCCCGAGCCCGACCGTGTGAAGGGCGCGGAGCAGGCGCGGGCGAAAGGCGCGCGGGTGCTCGTGCTCGATGACGCCTACCAGCGGCTCAATGTCCGCCGGGATGTCAACGTTGCGGTCGTGAGCACCGAGAGCTCGCCGCCGCGCCATGTGGCGTGGCCGCTCCCCGCCGGCCCGTGGCGCGAGGATTGGAGCGCGCTGGGGCGCGCCGACGTCATCGTCATCACGCGCCGCCGCGCCGCGGTGGCCGAGTCGCGCGCACTCGCGGGACGCATCGCGGCACGGTGGCCGGACGCCGTGGTGGCGAGTGTGCACCTCGCCCTCGATAGTCTGGTGGGCCTCCGCTCGACGCGGCGCGTGGAGCTGTCGGCCCTCGCGAAGCGGCGCAAGCTGCGCAGCCGCTGGCCCGCTGATGCTCCGGAACCGCTCGTCGCTCAGCTCGCGCTGCGCTGGGAATTGAACGGCGACGCCGTCGAGCGAGTCCTGGAAGGGGTACTGAAAAGGGTGGTATGAGCGAACCTGCGATTATCCGTCCCGACAAGCAGACGTTTCTCGCCGAGGAGAATCCCTTCGAGGCGATGATGGAGCGCTTTGACCACGCCGCGAAACTGCTGAATCTCGATCGCGGCTTGTACAAGGTGCTCCGCAATCCCGAAAAACAGATCATCGTCTCCGTCCCGATCCTGCGCGACTCGGGAGAGGTCGAGGTCTACACCGGCTACCGCGTGCTCTACAACACCTCCCGCGGCCCCGCCAAAGGCGGCATCCGCTTCGATCTCAACGTCACCCTGGAGGAGGTCAAGGCGCTGGCGGCGTGGATGACGTGGAAATGCGCTCTAGTGAACATCCCGTTCGGGGGCTCGAAGGGTGGTGTCGTGTGCGACCCGAGCACGATGTCGATGGCGGAGCTTGAGAAAGTGACGCGGCGCTACACCTCCAGCATCATCGAGATTTTGGGCCCTGATTCGGACGTCCCGGCACCCGACGTGAATACCAACGAGCGCGTGATGGCGTGGATCATGGATACGTATTCCATGCACAAGCGCCACACCGTGACGGCGGTCGTGACGGGGAAGCCGGTCGAGATGGGCGGCTCACTCGGGCGGCGCGAGGCGACGGGGCGCGGCTGCATGATCGTCACGCGCGAAGCGCTGGCGAAGCTGGGGATGAGCTTCAAGGGTGCCCGCATCGCCGTGCAGGGCTTCGGCAACGTGGGCTCCGTGGCGGCCGACCTCATGGCCAGAGCAGGAGCCGTCATCGTCGCCGTCTCGGACAAGTCCACCGCGCTCCTCAATCCCAAGGGCTTGGACGTGCAGGACCTGATCAAGTGGG
>WNFZ01003412.1_pt1 | contig 26059 bp, 19 predicted proteins | sample 5400081 | NCBI WGS metagenome assembly WNFZ01 (sample SAMN13153365, study PRJNA577476) | soil metagenome | isolation source: 80 cm soil or saprolite under grassland replicate 1 | place: USA:California | collected 2016-06-15 | reverse complement strand
TTGGCAACGCCACGGCCCAAGCGCCGGGCCACGGCGCGCAGCGGCTGGATGGCGGTCAGGTGGTGCTTCGGCCGTTGAACCGCGCGTAGACGGCAGCCGCTCTTGAGGTGAAGCTCCAGCTCCCGGTGGGCATCCGATATACACGCCTTTGCGGAGCCGCGAAACGGTTGCTTGCGCGGTTCGCTTGTTGTTGAACGTGTGCACCTTCGCCCACGAACCAGGTTGCTCGAGGAGCGGTGCAAGGCGCCGGAGCCAGCCGGTAGGTCAGGCGTTCGCCGGCCACCTCGGTCACCACAGCGGCGATGGGGTCGCCGTACCGGCCGGCGACCAGCACGCGGCACCGCGGTGACCGGTGGCAGCGGGCTGGTTCCGCCGTCGACGCGCATGCCCAAGCACATTCGGACCTCGGACCCGGCGACCCGGAGGTCCGGGGCCGCCTGGCCGTCGGTCCAGACCAACCACCGTCGACCTGACCCGCCAGCCGCCCGGGGACTGGTGGTAGCCGATGCCGCACGCGACAGCACGTACCGCATGCCAGCAAGCGGCGATGTCGATCATGTCGCCGGGGTGAGGTCGTGCGGCATGCGCCAGTCGGTGACGACGAACCCGCCGGTCGGCCTGGCATGCTGGAACTCGGCCAAGGCGGCGAGCGGAACACTTCAGGTGCGCATGGCAGCTCCTTTCTGCTGTCGCACAGCGGGTTCAAGTGGTCAACGCCGCCCAGCAGTGGTGTCGGTGAGGAGGAGTTGGGCGGCGCGTGGGTGGAGCTCCTGACGTGGCCGGGGTGATTCCGCGGAAATCAGGCACACCGGCGGCGACAGGGGTGGTTCGCACGGGCTGGCGGCGGCCGGTGCACACCCGCTACCCGGCCGGCGCCAGCACCTCGGCCGCCGCAGTCGCGTCAGGTGCCGGCCGCGCCTGCAGGTTGGCGGCTGCCTCGGCGTCGGCGCGCATCGCCCGGTCGATCTCCTGCTGACGCGCCAGTGCCGCCTGCAGCTTGTCGGCATGCTCGAACGGCCGGCCCAGCAGCAGCTGGCTGTCGGCCGCCCGGGCCCGGTTGGCCGCGACCGCCGCACGCAACTGCGTGGCGCGGGCCGGGGCCGTCTCGACAAGCTGCTCCAGGGCGGCCACGATGCGCCACTGCTGGCCCTGCTGCAGCCAGCTCTTGGGCAGCTCGAACGACGCGCTGTGGTGGTAGCCGGCCGTCGCGGTCACCTCCAGGGCCGCATCGCCCCACGCTCGCGTGGGGGTGATCGCCAGGCGCAGCCCCGCCCACTGCCCCGGGTACTGGGGGCTGCCCAGCCGCAGCGCGTCCGCTGCGGCGGCGGCGAGGGCCTTGGCGATCGCGGACCGCTCGGCAAGTGGTTCGCTGCCGTATCGGCTGAAGACCGGGTCGTGGCGGCCGGCGTGGTCGGCGACCGCCTCCAGGCCGCGGGCCTGCTCCTCCAGCGTCTCGGCCTGGCCGAGCAGCTGGTGGATGTCGTCTTGGATGCGACGCTGCGCGCGGGTGTGACCGGCGGCGAGGTTACGCAGCCGGGCGATCTCGGCGGCGACGCTGGCCGCCTCCAGCAGCAGCGGCTGCCCGGTCGCCAGGGCCTTGACCTCGGCATACGACAGGGCGACCGGGTCGACGTCCTCGACCTCGCGGGCGGTGAGCTCGCCGGTGAGGATCTGAGCGATGAATGCCGCCTTCCGCTCCAACATCTGCCACATATAGGAGTCGAAGGAGCCCTGGCTGACGTAGCGGTTGATGCGCACCCGGCGGTTGTGGTTGCCGGGCCGCAACCCGCGGCCGTGGCGCTGCTCGAGGTCGGTGGGACGGTAGGGGGCGTCGACGTCGTGGAGGGCGACGCAGCGGTCCTGGATGTTGGTGCCGACCCCGAGCTTGTCGGTGCTGCCCAGCAGGACCGAGACCCGCCCGGCGCGGCAGTCGGCGAACAGGGCGGCCTTGTCGGTATCGGTCTTGGCCGTGTGGACCCAGCGGATCCGGGCGGCGGGGATACCGGCGGCGATCAGGCCACGGCGGATCTTGCCGTAGACCTGCGTGCCCTTCTTGCGGTTGGGCGTGCCGAGGTCGCAGAAGACCACTTGCAGCGCGCCTGCTACCGGGGAGGGGTCGCCGTCCTTGCCGGGGTAGCGGTTGTCGGCGGTCTGCCGCCAGATGCGGGTTACCTCCTCGACGACGGCGCCGACCTTGCCGTGGTCGTCGGTGTGGATGCCGACCAGGGCCAGGTCCAGCGCGGCGGCGCGGCCGTCGTTGCAGACCGCCAGCATGTTGTCCGTTTTGCGGTCCACCCCGCCGGCGCGGATCTTGTCGGCCCGGGCGACCAGGGTGGCGACGAAGGCCTGGAGCTCGGCAGGGGCGGGCACCACGAATGTCTTGAACTCCGGGTCGGGGGTGGCCAGGCCGAGGGTCTGGCGGGTGCGGATGTCGGCGACCTCCCCCAGCAGCATCCGCAGCTCGGGGACGTTGATGAACTTGGCCGGCCGGCGGTGCAGCCGGAACGACGCGCCGCTGACGTCCACCTCGATCTGGGTGCGGAACTCGATGAACATGCCGGCGAACGCGTCGAAGCTGTCGATGCGCAGCTTGGCCAGCCGGTCCGGCATGAGGTAGGTGAGCACCACGTACAGCTCGGCCAGCGAGTTGCTGATGGGCGTGCCGGTGAAGAACGCGCCGCAGCGCCCGCCCGGGTTTCGCCCGCGCAGCCACCACAGCTTCAGGGCAAGGTCGGTGGCTCGCGTGGAGGCCTGGACGGAGAAGCCCTCCATCCTGGTGGGGAAGCCGAGCCGTTTGAAGTAGTGGGCCTCGTCGACCAGCAGGTAGTCGACGCCGAGCTGCTCGAAGTTCACCCCGTCGTCGGTGCGGCGGTCCAGCCGCTCCCGCTGGCGGGCCTCCAGCCGGTCGGCGGCCTTGGCGATCCGCTTGACGGTGCGGCTGGACCGCTCCTCCCCCTCCCCAAGGGCCATGGCCGCCTGCCGGTACAGCTCGATCTGCTCGGCGAGCCAGGTGGCCTCGGTGTCGGGGTGGACCGCCAGCGCGGTGAACGCGGAGTGGGTGATGACCACCGCGTCCCAGTCGCCGACGGCGCAGCGGGCCGCGAAGCGCTTGCGGTGCTCCCGGTCGACGTCCTCGCTGCTGGCCATGAGGATCTTGGCGCCTGGGAACAGCCGCTTGCCTTCCTGGGCGGTCTGCTCGAGCAGGTGGTTGGGGCAGACGATCATGGGCTTGGCGGCCAGGCCGAGGCGGCGCAGCGTGATCGCCGCCATGAACATCGCGGCGGTCTTTCCGCCACCGACCGCAAACCCGCACAGCGCGGCGGGGGTGGCCGCGATCCGGTAGACGATGTCGCGCTGCGCGGGGTAGGGGTTGAACCACTCGGCCAGGCCGGGGAAGCTCAGGTGCGAGCCGTCGAAGCGGCGCAGCACGACCGCGTTGTAGCGGCGGTTGTAGACGCTGACCAGCCGGTCGGTCCGCTCGGGTTCCTCCCACAGCCAGGTCGCGAACCGCTCGTTGAGGGCCTGCAGCTTGGCCTCGGCGAGCATCGTCTCGGGAATGTTCTTCACATCGACGGGATGACCGTTGGGCCCCTCGACCTGGTCGTAGATGACCGGCGCGCCACCGTTGCAGGCCAGCTGCACCAGCTCGTAGGCGGTGATGCGGCCGGTGCCCCACTGGGCGGTGGCGGCGCCGCTGCTGGCGGTCCAGCTGTCGACCTTCACCTCCCAGGTGGCGGTCAGCGGCTCGTGGCGGACGCTCACCCCCTGCCCGCCGAGGGTCTCGGTCAGGAACGCCTGGATGTCACGGGCCTCCACCCAGGGGGCGCCGAGCTTGACCCGGATCTGCTCTGGGCCCAGGTCGGTCGGCTGCACGGCCTGCAGCCGGGCCACGTAGTCGGCGTAGCGGGCGGGCTCCCGGGCGGCGGCAGCGCGGGCCAGATCGAGCTTTTCTCGCACGTCGCCGCTGAGGTACTCGTCGGCGGGGACCCACCGCTGCTTGGCGGGGTCCAGGTAGGCGAGGTCGCCAAGGGCGCCCGGCACCTGGCCGGGGCTGATCGCCAGCAGCCGGGCGATGGTGGCAACGTCGAGGTGGCCGTGCTCGTCCAGGCACAACGCGACCGCGTCGGCGGCGTCGCGGGCCCGCTCGGGCCGCTGGGGACGACGGTTGACCCGCTGCTGGAAGATCGGCGCCTTGCTGGCCGTGCGCGTGTCGTCGTCGTACAACTCCAGGGCCAGGACGGTGACGTAGTCGGGGTCGTCGCGGAACCCGCCCATCGGCGGCCGCCGCCGCGTCCAGGTCGGCAGGCCGGTGTCCTCGTCGGGCGGGCCCTGGACAAGCGTGCACCGGTTCAGCGGCCCATAGGTGGCCACATAGCGGTCGTAGCGGCGGTTCAGGGTCGCCCGCAGCGGCGCCAGCAGCTGGCCGGTGGTGTCCGGGTCGGCCTCGGCGTCCAGCAGCGCCAGGATGGCGTCACGCAGCAGGATCAGCGCGCGCAGCTCGGCGCCGGCGCGGGGCACGCGGACCAGCCGGCCCCGGCTGACCTGGTGGGCGACGTCGTTGACCAGGTGGAAGGAGCCGTCCTTGCGGCCCGCCTTGTCGACCAGGACGACGTCGTCGGGGATGGCGGTGGGGTCACGCCGCGGCGTGTAGGTGTGGCGCTGTTGGACCCCGGCGGCCACGATCCGCTCGATCGCGGCGGTCAGGGCAGCCTCGAGCTCGCTGCCGCGGTCGCCGTCAAACACGACGTCGAGGACCTGGCCGTGGTAGGCGCCACCGGCGGGGGTCATGTGGCCGAGGACCTGCTCGGGGTGGCTGAGGAAGTAGCCGTTGACGGCGGTCCGCAGCTGCGGCTGGCGGCTGGCGGCAAGCCAGGCCGGTGCCGCCCCCTCGGCTGGTGTGCTGGTGCGCCGCCGCAGGACCAGGATGTCGGCCACCACGTCGGTGCCGTACTCCCGGAACGCGCCAGAGGGCAGGCGCACCGCCCCGACCAGGTCGGCGTCCTCGGCCAGCAGCTCCCGGGCGCGCGGCTCCTCGCTGTCGAGGGTGAACCGGGAGGTCACCACCGCGACCAGGCCACCCGGATGCACGGCGCGGACGGCCCGCCAGATGAAGTAGTTGTGCAGGCTGAGCTTCTTCGGCGCGGTCGGGTCGTAGGGGGTGACGTCGGCGAACGGCACGTTGCCGCAGGCCGCGGCGAAGCTGGCCGGGGGCAGGGACACGCGCTCCAGCGGTGCGGTGATGATGCGCGCGTGTGGGTGCAGCAGCCCGGCGATCCGTGCGGAGACCGGGTCGCGTTCCACCCCGGTCCAGTTGACCGGCAGGCCCGCGGGGGTGGCAGCGATGAACAGGCCGCTGCCACAGCCGGGCTCCAGCACCTGCCCACCGTCCAACCCCAACCCGACCAGCACCCGCCAGATCGCGCTGGTGACGGTCGGTGAGGTGTAGAAGCTGGTCGCGGTCGCCTGCTGGGCGGCGGTGCCCTCCTCGGGGGTGAGCAGCTCCCGGAGCCGCGCGCCGAGCTGCTGCCAGGCCGGGGTGCGCTCATGCGGGTCGAAGGCCTTGGCCATCGGCCCCCACCCGGCCCACTGCTCCAGCGCCGCCCGCTGCCCGGGGTGCAGCGGCTGGCCAGGGTCGAGCCGGGCGAGGACCTCCAGGACCTGCAGGTTGCTGCGGGCCAGGGTAAGCGGGCCACGCGCAGTGGCCGGTGCGCGCCGTGGCGGCGGACCGCCCCGGCCGGGCGTCGGACGAAGGCCAGGCCCGGATCCCAGCCGAAGACCGGGTCGTCCGCGGGTCCGCGGCGGTGGCCCCGACGGACGTGGCTGCGCCGGTGGACGTGCGGCCTGCGCGTTCGGTACAGGGTTCGGCTGGGGAGGAGCATCGGGTGGGGAGGGTGGGCCCTGGGGTGGACCGGCCGGAGGCGGAGGCTGCGGAGCGGAGGTCGGGGTGGAAGAAGGGTCAGCCGCCGCAGGGCCAGAGCGGGGCGCGACCGCCGGGTTGTCGGGTGGCCACAGCGGGCGGGCATGCCCCCCAAGCTGGAGCGTCACGCGGCCGCCGTCGCTGAGGATGCCCTCCTGGTGGAGCACCGGCCGGACGGCCTGCCATGCCGTCGGCCAAGTGTCGGGGTCGACGTCGACGAAGATCTCCATGGAGCCGGCACCGAAGGCGCCGCCGTCGACCTGCCCCAGGTCGTGCGGGTGGAGGGCCGCGTTGAGCAGGTCTTCGACGCGGTGGCGCACGTCCATATCGGAGCGGGTGCCGAACTGGCTGTCGCCGTGGACGGGCCAGGAGATCAGCAGCGTCGCGTCGGCGGGTTGGTCGCAGGCCTGGTCGTCCGAGCCGGTCTCCGCCCACAGCGACAATTGGGGGTCGACTGGCTCGGAATCGGGGCCGGGGAACGGCATCAGCAAGGCCTCCCGTGGTCGGGCAGGCCTCTGGGTGGCCTGCCGGTCCCGACCGGGAAGTGCCGGGGACCCCGGGCCCGGAAAGGCCGCCGCAGGCGTCCCGCAAGGGACGGGAGTACCGGACCGAGCGGCAGCGAGGGAGGAACGGACCGGCCTTGCAGGCGCCCGGGGTGGCACTACGCTGGGAAGACCAGGCAGGCACAACACCTGGAACAATGCAGGGGTGCGGCGGTCAGACGACCGGCACCGCGACCGCCGCCCTGGCGGTCCACCGGTCGCCTGATTCCGCCGGAATCGCCAGGGTCTGCCTATGCGTAGCAGTCGCCGGGCGCGAGCGCGACGTGGTCGGCGTCAAGGTCGTGGTCGGCGTTGCCGTCGCCGTCCAGATGCTCAGCGACCTCGCCGTCGGTGAGGGTCATGTCGGCGCCGCAGATCACGCACGCGGCGGTTTGCTGCCCGCCGAGGTCGGCGTTGGCGTCATGGGCGCCCGCCCTGCGGGCAGCCGCCGTCGCCTGGTCCGCAAGGGTGGTCAGCGCGACGCGTTCGTCATCAAACACAACCTGGATGGTGACCGTGGCCCGTTGGAGCATTGGGGTCCTCCGTCTGTGTGGCGGTCGGGTCGCGTCAGGTGCGGCTAGGCGTCCAGGTCCTCGCCGTCGTCGTCGAGCCCGAAGAACGCCGGGTCGGAATGCTGGGCGCGCAGCTCTCGGGCGGCGGCCGCCCCGTCCAGCACCGTGATCTCGCTGTCGCTGACCGCCACGCTGTAGTCCCCGGTGAGCCCCTGGCGGGCGATCTCGGTCAGGTCGGTCGTCTGGATTGGTTCCTCGCTCAGCACGGCCACCATGCAGATGGTCTTGTAGAACTGGCGGTTGCTGGGCACGGGTGCGCCTCCTCATGGGCGTCGTCAGGGTGGGGTGGACGTGTGTCGACGGTCACGGGCACGGCGCCGCGTGCGGGTGGCGCCGATGACCTCGGCGCCGGGCGAGCAGCTGCGGCAGCTCGGCAGGGAGGTCCTTCTCGCCGCTGAGCACCGCTCCGCCGCCGAGGTAGGGACGTGGATGGTGTCGGCGTCGGCAGGACCTCGCCGTGCAGGCGCAGTCGCTCATGCTGGGCCGATCTAACCCGTTCCACCGTGACGCGACCCGGTTTGTGGTCGGTGCGGGAGCTGCGATCCAGGCCGGCGCCGCTCACCGCGGGCGGCGTGGGCGCGGCGTCTGAAAGACGCTGCGGGCCTCGCGGAGGAGCGCCTCGTCGACGCCGTAGCGGCGCATCGCCTCCCCGACACGACGGCGACGCTGACCCCGAAGCCGTCGACAAGCCATGTCCAGCCGCGGATCCAACGGTCTTGGGCGTACAGCAAGGCCGCAAGAAACGCCCGTTGCTTCCAGGCGATCCGTGCCCACACCTGGACCCCGTCCACCCCGGGAGCAAGGACTGGACTGTCGTCGTGCGCGGTGCTGCCGTCGTCGCGCAGGAGCGCCGGGGGGACGACATCGTCTGGAACGATCACCGGGCCGAGTTGATCGCTGAGGCCGTCGAGGTAGAACAGCACCCAACGGCCACACTCGCATCGTGCGCTCGGCGCGGCGACCGGCGGTCGTTCCCGGAATGGCGCACGGGGATAGTGGTGGCCCCGCCGACATCGTTTGCCGGGCTGAAACCGGGACTGCTTGTTTGGACGCATGCGTTCGCTCCTGCTGTTGACCGACGATCGGGATCAGGCACGCGTCGGGTCGACGGCCACGGCGTCGGTGGCTCGGCACCGTGCATGCCGAACCGGTCTTTGGGCTGGCGACCGCCAGGCGGGCCGCCTGGTCGGCGCTGGTCTGCGACGGGCGGGAACCGCCCAGGGCCAGGACCGGTGAGCGGCCCCGGCCCCGGGCGTCGACGGCTAGCCATACCAGCCGTCGGTGGCCTGTTCGGCGTCCAGGGCTTCCTGGTCGAACGACCAGGAAAGGGTCGGCTTGCCGGTGGCCGGGTCGGTGCCTGCTTGGGCGCGAAGGTAGCCGGTGACCTTGCGGCTGCGGGCGATGCTAGCTGTGCAGGCTCCACTCCCCCACCAGCGGGTGGCGCTCGCCGGCGGGTCCGGTGCGCTCACCGTGGAAGATCAGCCCACCCTCGAAGCCGCTGCGCTCGTAGCGGAACAGCAGCGACAGGCAATCCCCGGCGTAGCTGTCAGGGCCGATATGCAGCACGCCGTCGTGGGCGCTGGCGCGCATCACCAGCAACGCCAGCGACTGCCAGAAGCTCTGGGCCATCTGCGATGCCTTCGCCCGCCGTTCCGCCGCCTCCTCCGGGCTGGCCGCAAACGCCACAGACACGCTCTGCACCGCCTCCAGCCGCTTGGCCGCCCGGTCGTACACGTCGCGGGCGCCCTCCTCGAAGATCACCGTGAACGCCGGCGACAGGTTGCGCTCCAACATCTCCTCGTGGAAGGTGGCGCGCTCCGGCTGCTGGTACTCCTCCAGGGTGCGTGGATCCAACCGGACCAGGTACGGCCGCTGCTCGGGGTCGGGATTGCGCGCCTCGACGACGCCGGTGCGCTCGGTGGCGATTACCCGCACCCGGTCGTCGATCATGTACTTGAACCGGGTCCGCCGGTTGACCTGCTCGTCGACGTTCATTGCAGCCTCCTCGCCTCAACGGGCGCTACTGGGATGCGGTGGGATGGTTGGTGCGTGGCGCCGGCGTGTCGTCCAGCGGGCGGATGAATCCTGGGTAGCCCCGCAGGTGCTGGCCTTCCTGGATGACGCCGGCGGTCGCCGTGGCACGGAGCGGGTAGTACTGGCAGCCGGTACCGTCGACGTCCACGGCGCCGGTGACGACCGCCGGGTGCCAGTGCCGGCCGTTGCGGAACTCCACCCGCTGGTCGAGCGCGTAGCTTTCCCCTCGAAACCGCTTACTGGCCATCGGTCCTCCGATCCGGCGCGAGGTGGCAGCTGGGACCTGCGGGAGGTACTCGCGGGCATGCTCGGCAGCCCAGCCGTGGGGGTCGGCCTCGCCAGTCCTCACGGCCGCCCTGGAGGCGCGCTGGAAGCCGGCCCGGTCAGCCCCGGTGTTGCGGACGAAGTCCACGATGCTTGGCAGCAGACGGTGGGGTGGGACCGCCTGGGCCGTGCAGCTCGGCGGACGAAGCGGGGGCCGCCCGACCGGTGGCGGGCGACCCCCTGACGGCCGACAGCTAGGCGGCAGTGACGGGTCCTGGCTTGCCCGCCGGTGAGGCCTCGGGGGCGGCTGCGGGCGTGTCGACCGGCTCCCCCTCGCCGCTATCCTGCTCCAGCTGGGCGCGCTCGAAGTCGGAGGGCTTGTAGGCGGCGACCGTGGTCAGGAACTGGTAGAGCAGGACCACCAGCGGGTTGGTGAAGTCGGGCTCGTCGCCGGCGCCCAGCACCTCCTCGACGTTGTCAGCCACCACGCCCACGGCCGCGCGCAGCAGGGCGTCGTCGCCTTTGCCGGCAAAGGCCAGCACCGGCGGGTCGCCGCTGGGCTGGACGTGCTCGTCGAGGCTGAGCACGTGACGCAGGTAGCTGTCGTCGTAGGAGAGGTCCTGGTGGACGAGCTGCACCAGGAAGTTGGCGAGCAGGCGGGTCGTCTCCGGCCGTGACAGCCGGCCAGCCAGCAGGGTGCGCAGGGCGCCGGTGCGGGCCTGGTAGGCGGCCTCCAGGTTCGCGGCGAACTCCCGCTCGCGCTGTTCCCGCTCCTCCCGTTCGGCCGCTGCGGCGGCGCGGGCCGCCTCCATGCGGGCCTTGGCGGCCACCTCTTCGGGAGTGGGCGTCGGCGGCGGTTCCACCGCCAGGGCCTGCGGCGCGCCGTCGGTGTCCTGGGGTGTGGCTGGCCCGACCGGAGGGGCTGCGACCGCCGGGTCGGCCGGGGCCTCAGGTGGCTGGCTGTCGCTGTCGGTCGCCGCTTCGGCCGCTGGCTCGATGGGGGCGACCTCAGCGTCGGCGAGGTCGGATGTCGGGGTCGGCTCCGCGGCCGGCTCCGCGGCCGGTCGGTGCCGGTTGGGCTCGGTGCACACGTAGGCGACCTCGCCGTGGTGGGTGACCATGGCCGCGTGGCAGGGCTCCGCGGCGTGCTCCTCGACGGCCACGTCCAGCTCGTAGACGCCGTCGCCCAGCTTCTTGCCGCCCCGCTCCCGCCAGTCGTCGGGGGCGATACGCACGCCGGCGGTCTGCAGCTCCTTGAGGGTCTTGGCGACCTTGGCCTCCCGGTCGATGTCGGCCTGTTGCATCCGCACCGCCGTTTCCATGTCCACATCGCGGTGCGCGGCGACGTCGCGCAGCGCGGCCTCCACCCTGGCGGGGTACTTGGCCAGAGGCACCAGGTGGACCGCTTCGGTGATGGTCAGCTCACCACCCTTGAGCATGTCGACCACGTGCTCGGGGAGCTTGAAGATGCCGGTGTACTTGGAGATCTTGGCCTGACCCACCCCGAGCTGCTGAGCGAGGGTGCGCTGGGTGAACAGCTTCTTGCCGTCGGAGCCCTTGCGCTCCAGCGCCTGCTGGTAGGCAAAGGCTTCCTGCAGCGGGGTGAGGCCCTCACGCCCGAAGTTCTCGCCGTACATGGCCGTGAACCGTTCCGCGGCGTCGTAGTCGCGGATCTCGACGGGAACCTCGGCCAGGCCGGCCAGCTTGGCGGCCGCCAAGCGGCGGTGGCCGAACACGAGCTGGAAGCGGCTGTCAGCCTCGGGGCAGACAACCAGGCGCTGCAGCACGCCCTGCGCCTTGATCAACTCGGTCAGCGCGGTGAGGTCGCCGAGGTCGCCGCCGAAGGCGGTGCGGGGGTTGTCAGGCGACGGGTCGATCTGGTCGACGGGCAGGTTGGTCACGTTGGGGGCGGTGGCGGTGGCCATGGACGGCTCCTTGTCGCTGGCGGGTCGGATCGGCAGGGGCCGTGTGGCGGTGGCGCGCGACCAACGGGTGGCGTGGCCATCCGGGGACCTCCGTGGGTTCGGGCAGCCCGTCGGGTTGGGCTGCCGGTCCCGTTCCCGGGAGTGCCGGGGGCCCCGGCGCCGGAAAGGCCGCCCGGAGGGCGTCCCGCAAGGGACGGGAGTACCGGACCGAGCGGCAGCGAGGGAGGAACGGACCGGCCTTGCAGGCGCCGGGGTGGCACTACGCTGGGGGACGCAGGCAGCTCACAGCACAGTGAGTTAGGGCAGCGGGCTGTATCGCCGGGTGGACCTGCCGCTGACAGCAGCGTCAGTGAGGCGACCGCCGGAGCCGTGGGTGCGGCCAGTCGGGTCGCCCCCTGCCAGCTGGTCTCGTCGATCGCGCTTGGGGTAGGGCGTCGTCGGCAGGCCGAGACGCACCGCAGCCCGCTCGGCACGGGTGCGCCCGAGCCGGAATGGCTGGTGGCAGCAGCCGCCGTGGCCCGGTCCGAAGCCGCCTACGCCGCGTAGTCCTCGTGGGCGGCGGCGGGGCATTGCGGTCGGTCAGCCTTCCATGCCGGTGCCGAGGTGAACCGAGTCGAACTCGCGGGCGCTGCTGTGCCGGCGGGCCTGGCGGCGCTCCAACTCGTCGAGGTGGGCGTGCCATGCGCGGGACCGCGTCCGGCTCGTGGTCACGCACATCTTGCAGTCGTCGTCGTAGTAGTAGTGGTGGTGTGGGCCGTGCGCGGCGTGGCGCTCCTCGTCTTCAGCGCCGATCCGGCAGTCATCGGGCCACGGCGACAGGTAAGCGTCGGGGATCGGGTTGCGGTCGGCGCGTCGCGGATGCCGACGCCGCAGCCCTGGCAGTCGGTGAGCGTGACCATGCCGGCGCTTCCCCTTTGCCTGGTGGCTCGTTCGTTCAGCCCGCCAGGTCGGCGGGCCAGTCGATCTCGTCCTCGTCGACCAGGTTGAGCTCGCCGGTCTGCCCACACGCGGCGCAGTTGACCAGCACGCTGTGGTCCCCACGAGGCAGACGCACGGTGGGCCAGTCGATCCGGTGTCGCCCGCCAGTGGCGGGGCAGTACGGGTCGTCGACGTCATCGCTTGCCTGGTCGGCGGCGCCGGCCCTGGTGTGGCCCGGCGCACTGGGAAGCGCGGCGAGTTGGGCGATCCGGTCGGCGACGTCTGGGTCCTCGAACGTCATCGCGCTGTGGTCGGCGGCGGCGTCCAGGCGCTCGGCCGCTTCGGTCAGCGCCGCCGCCAAGCCGATCAGCCGTTCATCATCGTGCGGGGCGCCAGCCACGGCAGCGCCGAGCTGCTTGAACGCCTCGGCGAGCTGCCCAGGGGCCGGCGACAGCGCAGCGGCGATCTCCCAGGTCCTCGCCAGGTCCATCGCCAGCGGTGCCGGCCCCTGCTTGCCGCCGCTGGCGTGGTCCTGAGCCGAGGTTGCGTCGGGAGAGACGCCAGCCGGCTGGACAGCTCGATGGCGGCATCGGCGATCATCGTGGCGACGGCCGCCAGGTTCGAGGTCGGATGCCAGAGCGGCGCGGGTGGTGGGGCTGTCATCAACAAGTCCTCCTGATCAGCGTCCGGGTTGGCGGTGTCACCACTGCTGGATGGCATGCCACTGGCCAGCGCGCCGGTCGTCGTCGACGCTCCAATGCTGCCCTTCGGCACACACCACATGGACGGGTGCCTCGGCACCGAATCCGCCATGCTCGGTGCGGTGGTGCGAGGTGCTGGCGGTCAGGTCCTCAAAGAGACGATCGGCGTCGGTTTGCGGAGGTGGCCGGATCGGTGGTGGCCTTCGGCCGGTGGGCGTTGTCGCTGGTGAGCAGTTGCACCAGGCAGCGCGCCTGGACCTGTAGGTCGACCATCGCCTGGTGGGCTAGAAGTGCTTCCGGCCGGGGTGGGTCACAGCGCCACCCTGCGGTGAGAGGGTGCGAGATGGCGGTGCTGGCAAGGAAGTGGGAGTCGTGCGGGGCGCGGGCGAAGTAGCGCTCGATCGCCACGTCAGGGTCGGTGGCGATTGGCTTGTCGGCGAACACGGCCTCCCTGTCTGGGCGACGAGGCTCGCCAGCGCCGGGCGGGCGTATCGGAACGTCACGGCGAGCCGTCGACCTGCTCAACCGTCCAGGTGTCACAGTCCAGGGTGTGGGAGTACTCCAGGGTGTTGTCGAGATACTCCCCGCCGCCGCTGCGTACGACCGCCTTGGCATCGTCAGGGTCGACGGCGTCGACTTGGACCATCTGCGTGTGGACCTCACGGACCGTCACGATATACCGGCGCAGAGCTGGCGTCGGAACGGTGTTGTCCTGGATCCCATGATCGTGGGCACCAGTGGCTGGCATCATCGCCTCCTCGCTCGGGCAGCTCCGGTTTGTGTGCTGATCGGATCTCATTCCCGAGTCGCCTGCTGCGGGTCGTCGGGCCCCTGAAGGCTGAAGGGCTCGTCGTCGGCGAGGATGAGGGTCCGCCCGCTGGTGTCCTGCTCGAACTGGTGCAGTACGCCGGTTTCCCTGTCGTAGACGTACCAGTGGTTCTGGTAGCCGTCGCTGGAGCCGACGAACTCGATCGTGCGGCGCAGCGCGTCCTCGGGCGAGTCGGCCGGCGGGTCGCCTTCGACCCGCGGCTCGGACCGCTCGCCGTTGACCATCGAGACCACGAACCGCTCACCGCCGTCGACGTAGGTGTTGCCGATCTCGTACGGCGGGATCTGGAACTGCCACGCCAGCGGCTGGACGCCCGGCTCGGCGGGCTTGACCGTGGTGGTGGCGTGCAGCTCCCACCGGACGCTGTAGTCGTCGAGCCGCCTGATCAGTAGCTCCAGCGCCTGGCGGTTGCTGCCCGGGTAGTAGCTCGGCCCGGCGAACTTCGGGTAATCAGGGTTCACGTCTTCGATCCACGCCTCGATCGGCGGCTTGAGCGCCTGCCAAGCCGCCGGGCTGGGCGCGTCGGGCCAGTGGACGACCAGGGCCGTCTCGGTGATCGCCGAGGTCCGCGGCTTCATCGCGTCTCCTCCCAACGCTCGTGGCTGGTCGTGCCCGCGGTCGCCGACCCCGGCGGCACCGCCACCGTCGGAGGGGGCAGCGCGATGGGGCTGGTCGCTGACACTGACAGGGCACTGGCGTCAGGCATGTCGGTGCAGCGGGCCGGCTCTCCCACCCCTGGCGCGGGCCGCCCGCCCGCCTGCGATTCCCGGGGAATCAGGCGGCGCGGGGTTGGATCGTTGGGCCTGAATGAACGTGAGGGCATCGTGCCTCCGCTGGGTCGGGCAGGCCCGGGTTGCCTGCCGGTCCCCTTCCGCAAAGTGCCGGGTCCCAGGCGCCGGAAAGGCCGCCGCAGGCGTCCCCAAAGGGGACGGGAGTACCGGACCGAGCGGGAGCGAGGGAGGAGCGGACCGGCCTTGCAGGCGCCGGGGTGGCACTACGCTGGGAGGACGCAGGCAGGCATCACCACAGTGGGTGCGCCGTGAGCATCTCCGGCCGTCACGGCTGCTCCTCGCCCATCCGGTCGGCGTGCCCGGCCGCCAGCGCCGCGGCCACGCAGTCGGGGCAGAAGCCGGCCTTGTTCAGCGGCTTGCCGGTACGCTCGCAGCCCTCGCAGTACTGACCGCCGGCCGCAACCTCGACCAGGGCCTCGATGAGGCGCACCCCTTGGCGCTGCTCCAGCGCCAGGGCGGTGGCCAGCGCGCCGGCCACCTGGTCGGGGTCGGCGACGATGTCGGCCTCCAGCGCCGTCGCCAGCCGGTCGCCGATCTCGGCGCGGCTGTCGGTGTCCACCCCGGCGGTGGCGTCCAAGCCGATGGACTCCAGGATGTTCTCGGCCATCGCCTCCGGCTTGTAGGGTCCCTCCTCGTCGCCGGTGTCCATGCCGAGGGCGTCGGCGCAGTGGGCCAGCAGGTCCCCGATGGTCAGGAACGCGGCCGAATCGCCGCCGTCCACGTTGGCCACCAGCGCCACCTGGTCCTCGCGCAGGTGGAAGGTGGGCGGCCGGCTCAGCACCTCCAGATCGACCAGCCTGCCCTCGGCCAGCGTGGCCACCACGAAGACCTCCCCCTCCTGGAGGGTGTGCAGCGGATCCCTCATCTGCTCGTGTCTCCTTCCGGTCGTTGCAGGTCAAGGTCGCCGGCCACGGCCGGATCGGCGGGGGCCGTCGGGGATGTGCGGCCGGGTTCCTGTGGCCGCTGTCCGCTCAGCAGAGGGTCTTGGGGTAGGCCAAGGGGCTCGGGTGCAGCCGGCGGAGTTGCTGGCGCAGCACCCGCCGGTCGGTGGGGGTGCCGATCAGGAACACGTACCGGTGCTTGCCGTGCCGGCGGAGCGGGAACACCCCGGCCATCGGCAGCGCTCGGGTGAGCCAGCTGGCGCCGGACTCCCCCCGACCTACGGGTGGGGCCCCCAGCTGGCGGAGCCGACGGATGACGTAGTCTTGGCCTCGTTCGCCGTTGCGGACCTTGCTGAGCGCCCGGTCATCCAGGACCTGGCCGTCGGGGGTGACCAGCACCGTCCTTGGTTTGGTTCTGCCCAGGTAGCAAGCAGAGCGGGCCTGGTAGATTCGTCCGATATGTCCGGGGAAGGTCTCTACCCCGTCGGGGGTCCGGATGGCGCATGGGTCGCTGTGGGCCACGATCCCCCGCCTTCCGGTCCTGGCGGCGTGGCGGAACACCTGGGTGAGCATCTAGGTTTCCTGGCGGAGTGCACGAATTCGATGAGGACGAATGCCGCTTCTGCTCGTCAGCGACGACGAACGCTATCGGGGTCGAGCATCTTAGCCATGGGTTCTGTCATTCCCGAGCATGCGGCGATCCTCGTTTGTTGGAAGCGGTGACGTAACCGTCGCTGCCCCAGGGGTGTTTCATTCGTGGAATGACGCCTCGAGTTGTCGCGCCGCCTGAAGGTCCGCCGCGTATTTTCCCGGGTCTTGTGCGGCGAGCCGCTCGTAGATCCGCACCCGGTTGCGCATCGAGCGGAGGCCCTCGGCGTGCTTACCATCGTCCCACTGCGCGAACGCTAGGTAGTAGAACGCCTCTTGCAGACCTAGCCAATGCTCGTTTGGCACCAGCCCCGACAGGTCCGGGTACTCAACGGCATCCGGCACCCCGGCCAACTCCTGGTAGAGCTTGACCGCCCGCAGCCCGGCCGCCTGGGCGCCCGCCAGATCCGCCTCCCGAAAAGCCGCCTCGTTTACCAGCGCCCGCGCCAGCTCGGGCTGGAATCGCTGGGGGTCGGCGCTAGCCAGTTGCTCAAAGAGCTGCACCCTCTCGCGCATGGCCGACAATGCCTCGCGGCGCCGGGTCGCGTTCCAGAGCTGCCAGGCAATATCGTAGAGCGCCTGGGCGCGGGCAAGCAGAGGCTCAGGGCAGGCAAGCGCATTGTCCAGGCGGATGGGATTGGTGGCGTTGCGAAAGTCCAGGACGAGTGGGGTGTCACAGCCGGGATGGCGGACTTCGAGGAAGCCGTCGTGGCCGCCGGGCGCCTTCAGGTAGGGGCCGTCAACCAGCGGCAGCGAGGTGAGATCCTCGGGGAGCGGCTGGCTGTCCATCTTGAGGATCCGCGCCTTGTAGCGTTCCCCATACGGCAACAGCCTGAAGGTGAAGCTGTGGCTGGGATCGTCGGGGGTGTTGAAGACGTAGGTGCCGCCGAGTTCGAGCGTGGCCGGAAGCGTGGCGTTGCGGTCCCGCGTGCGCTGTCTGAACGTCTCGAAGTCCATGGCGTCCGACTCGATCGCGTATAGCAATCCTAGGTTCTTTAGAGGCGGGAGGAAGGAGCCGTCCGGCGCTGTCGGCAAGAAGGTCGCGGTCCGGTAGACCGCGACGTACAGGCCGAGCGGACCGTATCCGGTCATGTCACGGTTGAGGTCGAGCAGGTACCAGCCTTCTGCGCCAGGAGTGCCGGTTGGCGGAGTACCAGTCAACTGCAGCCACTTGTCAGGGATTTCGAGGTTGGCGCCGCAGGCGAATCCGCAATGCACCGCCGTGTTGACGGCCTGACGCTCATCCGGGTACCGGTCGAAGCGAATGAGATCCGCGAACGTCACGTCGGCCCGGGTAGGAAGCAGGGTCGTGGACTGGGCGATGGCGACCTGCGCGTAACCGGTGAACTCGTCGTGACCGTAGCCGCTGTTGAGGAACATGCCGCCGGCGGTCAGCAGGAACGACGGCGAGCTGTAATAGGTCTCGACCCCGCCGTCGGCGCGCTCAGGGGCGGGCCAGCCCTGGAGCCTGGGACGTTCCCCGTGGTAGAAGCGGTGCTGGGCGGGAGGGTGGCTGGTCATGGCGAGGATGTACGCGGCGGGCGATGGCCGATAGGTGGCCAGCCCGGCGATCAGCGCCTCGATCGTCCAGGCGTCGGGAAACCACTGCGTGGGTGTGCCATCGCGGCCGGTAGGGCCCGCGTACATGAGGAAGAACCCGGTCTGCGGGTCGCCCTTCTTGCCGAGGAGTTGGTTGAATCGCTCGTCATCGGGACGGTTGGTGTTCTCCTTAAGCCGGCGGAAGGGGCCGATCCGGCGCTGCCTGTTGCTGGAGATGGCGAACTTGACGGTCGCGTAGTCCAGCACGATCTGCGCGGCAGTCCTGATTTCCTTGTCCCGGGCGAACTCGTGGAGATTGAGCAGCGCATGGAGGGAGAGCCGCTGGTAAGGGCGGGAGTTGAACTCGAGAAAGTCGTGTTTGGCGATCGTGTGCATGAAGCCGAGCAGCCAGTTCGTGAGCTCGTTCGTGCGATTGTTGTATTTCTGATCGCCGGTCCGATCGAGGAGGAGTTGGTTCACCAGATACCTGGTGCTCTCAATCATCAACTGGTGGTTCTCGGTCTCCGGGGCGACGAGCGGCCCCGGGGCGTCGTCATACACCTCGGCGTCCGGATCATGCGCGCCGACGAGATCGGCGGGCACCAGCTCTCCCAGGAGGAAGTCGAGGTCGTCCTCGGTCAGCAGATCTCGGTACCGGTAGACGATGGTCATGAGCCCTTTGAGGGTCATGTCATAGTCCTCGTTGGTACCGACCTTTCCCCGGACGAGCCCTCTCAGCGCAACGGGAGCAAGGATCCGGCTGGGCAGCTCCCCCGGGCCGTGGAAATCGGGATCTTCGCGGACCGCCTGCAAATGAGCGATCAGTTTGATCGTCAGGTCCTCCCCGGTCGCCTCGTACCCCGGGGACAGCGGCCGAGTTTGGGCGTAGTGCCTGGCGATCGCGCTCACCCGAGTCCGGTGGCTGGCATAGGCGTGGGCGGGCGAGCCGTCGATGGCGGACGGGTCGAGATGGACGTCGACGAGACCGGGCTTGAAGAGGACCTGGACCTGCGGGGTGCTGCCAGAGGAGAAGGACACTATGTGCGACAGGTCGTCAACCCCCAACGCCACGGGATCGACAATGACGTCGGGATCGGGATTGGGCGCGAGCCTCGGAGTCGTGTCCAGCGTGATGCTCGGATTGATGTAGAACCAGTAGAGGTCATGGTCGCCGCGAGGGTTATCCAGCCGGAACTGACCACCGCTAGCGCCCGGCCGCGCCAACTCGGTCGGGAACGGCGTCACGAGCTTCTCCAGGAACTTGCGTCCGTTGAAGTACACATCCACCCTGAAGGCATTGAAAAAGTTGTCGCCCCCACCCCAGTTGACCTCGATGGACCTGCCCCGCTGGTAGGCAGCGACGACCATCCCCGCCCCGAACTCGGGGGCCGTCAAGATCGAGCCGTGCTCAAAATCCTGCCTGCTGTGGATACCCCCGACCCGATCGACGACCGCCTCCGCGATTGGCTTGCCGAGCGGCCCGCTCCAAGCGCCAAGCTCGTGCCAGCGTTCCGCGATCACACCGCTGACCTGGGGGCCACCAGGGTCCGGGGTCTCGGCGGACGGGCCCAGCTGCAGCCGTACAGGAATGGTCCAACCCTGCTTGCACTCATCCGATCCGAACAGCCCGGCCTCAATGCAGCCCTTTACTTTGAAGGCGTACTCACCGAATCCCTGAAGCCTGGTCCAAATCCGCGCGCGCCCGCGCATCTGCATGTTGGCCTGGCCCTGTCCGACGCCGTTGTAGGCGACGTCGTATCGGAAGTAGTCGTAGTGGAATCGGGTGGTCGACCACTCGAAGCACGCCTCGTTCCGCAGCCGATACACGCTGACGACCATGTCCTGGTCGGGAGACCAGCCGATTTCCCCACGCTCGAAGCGCTGACGGCGCCCGTTGCGGCCTGGGACCTCCTCCTCGGGCCCCGTGGGACGGCCAAAAGGCCCGCCCGCCGCGGCCCGTGCATGCCACCGCACGGCGATGTTCCCGCCAACTACGAAGTCATCGGACATGGTGCCATCGTCCGACATGCAATGAACCTGATCAAGACATACTTTGCGTACCTTGCGGCGATTGCCGCGCTGGCAAAGGTTTGGCAGCGTAACGTCTCGGTGAGGTTCCACAGACCAGCGTCGCCGTGAACGAGATTCGAGCGGGAAATGGGCTTTGAGGGCATCGCGCCTTCGCTGGGTGGGCACATGCTACGCTCTGGTGGCGGCCTGCCGTTCGCCAGCGGCTGGGGGGCGGAGACCCGGGCGGCCAGCCGCCATCGGCTCGCTCGCCCTAGCGGCCACTATCGTTCAGGCTCGCGACGCGTCGGGGCGCGACGCTCATCACCGTGGCCGCCATCGTCTTCCTCGGCCAGCAGCCGAACGTAGATGGCCCGGTCGCCACCCAGTGCCGCGTGCCACCGCTCGGCCGTGCTGACAGCCACGCCGAGCTTCTCGGCCAGCACGACCGCAGGGACCTCAAGAGCCAGGGCCGACCAGGCGGTGTTGCGGGCGGTCAGGGCCGAGGGGACGCCGAGCTGCCGCAGCCGTGTGCCGAGCTGCTCGGCCGACAGGCTCGTGCCCGGCACCATGCCGGGAAACAGCCAGGCCCCACTGTTGGACTGCCGCTTGCGCGCCTGGGCGTGCGCAGCGACCACTACCTGGTCCAGCGGCGCCGCCATCAGCAGCGGCGTCTGCCCGAGCTGCAGCGTGACATGTCCGGCGCCGGCGGCGACCGCGTCCAGCGGCAGGGTGGTGATCCTGGTTAGCGGTTGGCCGAACAGCAGCACCAGGCAGCCGGCCAGTCGGGTGGCCGGATCGAGGCCGTGGTCGTGCAGGCAGCGGTTGATCAGCCTCCAGCGGTCCTCGGGGTCGAGGGTCTCTCGGGATTCGGCGATCTCGGCGACCGGGACTTCCAAGCCGCTGGGGGCGTAGCCGTGCTCGGCGGCCCAAACCAGAAACGCGCGCAGGGCGTGCTGCTGCGAGCGGTGCGTGAGGACCCAGTTGTCCAGGTGCGACTGGGTGACCCCCGCCACGGTAGTGGCGTTGCGGCGCAGCCACCCTAAGAACGCGGCAGCGACGCGGATCCGCAGCATGGCATACCGGGCCGTCCCAAAGCCCAACGGCTGGTCGGCGGCAAGCTCGGCGCCGCGCAGCACGCTCCAGCGGCCGTACTGGCGCAGGACGCCACGGTCGTCGAGATGCGCCTCGGCGACCGCCTGCGCGACGGTCTGACGCAGCAGGTACAGGCGCTCGTCGCGTTCAGGGAGCACGCTGAGGGTGACCAGCCGGCCGCGGAGGTAGGCGAGCGCTCTGGTGGACGGCAGCTCGTCAAGGGCAGCATGGCTGGCGGGGAGTTCGCCGCGCAGCAGCCGCGCCAGCGCAGGTCGGGCCGGGCTGGCGGTCAGGTAGCGCAGCACGCTGGTTGGCTCCTCGGCCAGCAGCCAGCCGTCCAGCACCGGCCCAAGCGGTGCCGGCGGCGTACCGCCGCCGAGTAGGCGGGCGATGACTTGGTCGCGGTAGCAGGCGGCGCAGCGGCCGTCACGGTAGAGCCGCCCGACCTGGCCGCAGCCCGCGCAGCGCCAGGCGAACCGGACTCCGCAGCAGGCCGGGCAGCAGGGTCGGCCGTCAGCGCCGCGGCGCAGGACGGGTGCGACCTGACCGCACTCGCCGCACCGGTGCAGCTCGGTCAACATGACCGCCACACAGGCACCGCAGACCGGCCCCTCAGGCCAGCGGTAGGCCGCCGGACCCACCGCGCCACAGCGGGCGCAGAGCTGCGGGGCGGTCCGGCGGCAGGCCCCGCACTGCGGTGCTCCGTCTTGGGTGCGGAGCTGGTGCCGGCCGACCCGGCCGCACCCCGTACAGACGACTTGAGGCAGCTGGCGTTGTCGGCAGCCGCCGCAGACCGGGCGGCCGTCAGCCAGGCGCAGCACGACCGGGCGACGTCGGCCGCACCGGCTGCACGGCTCGGCGGCGCGGCGCCGCAGGCAGGCACCACAGACCGGTCCGGTCGGTGAGCGGGCGGCGACCGGGCGGCGGCGCTGGCAGTCCATGCACGGCTCGGCGGGTCGGGACCGACTCGAGCAGGCCCCGCACAGCGCCGCGCCGTCCGGTCGGCGAGCGTGGACCGGCCGGGCTCGGCCGCAGCCCACGCAGACCTCTTGGGGCCGGGCCGCCTCCCAGCATCGCGCGCACAGCGGTGCCCGCTCGGCGGTGCGGCCCCGGACGCGGGCAAAGCGACCGCAGCCAGCGCAGCGCTCGGGTGGGCGGCGACTTCTCCAGCAGGTGGCGCAGCGCGGGCCGCCGTCGCGGCGGGCCACGATCTGACGGGACTGGCCGCAGTCCACGCAGAGCTCGAGTGGTCGCCGGCGGGCGTTGCAGGTGCCGCACAGCACCTGGCCGCCGGGCAGGTGGCGGACGACCCGTCGGACGCGACCGCAGTCGGCGCACGGCAGCCGCGGCTTGCTAGCCTGGTAGCAGGGCGAGCAGAGCTGCCGTTGGGTGTTGCGCACCACCAGCCGCGTGAGCTGCCCGCAGCCCGTGCACGGCCCGACCGGCGCGAGCACCGCCTACAAGTCCTCGAAGAACGCCTTGGGGACCGGGTCGGACGGCGGCGTGGCCGGCTCCGGCCCGCCACCCGCCGCGCGTCGCCGATGCGACGCACGCGCCGGGGCCTGGGCGGAATCCTCCTGGACCGGGACGGCGAGCTGCTCGAAGGTGCAGTCCAGGATGTCGCACAACGCCAGCAGCAGCCGGACCGACACCCGCCCGGGCGGCTCAGCCACCAGCCGGTACACCTGCGTGCGCGACAGCTCGATCCCCCGCTCGGCCAGCGGCGCCACGAGCTGGCTGGTGTGCCACATGCCCTTGAGTGCCATGCGCTCGCGCAGCTTCCACGCAAACGCCGGGCCGTCGTCGATTCCCATCAGGCATCCTTGTCCTCGGCGAGGGTGAATGGGCCGCCCGTGGCTGTGCCCGGACTGCTCCTGGACCAGCGCCAGCGGCCAGCCGCGCTCCAGCAGCGTGGTGATATAGGTGTGGCGCAGGCAGTGCGGGCCAAGATGCCGGTCCAGGCCCGCGTCCTCGCGCAGGCTAGCGAACCGGGCGTTGATCTGCTTGGGCGTGATCCGCTGGCCCCGCTCGGTCGGGAACATCGCCCCGGTGTCGGGGTAACGGTCCACAAACCGCGGACGGACCTCGGCCAGGTAGGTCTCGACCGCGGTCACCGACCAGGGAAACACCGTCAGCACCACGCGCCGACGCGGCGGGCTGCCGCGGGCGCTCTTGCCACGGCGAACGACCAGCTGCCCGAACCGGCCGAACTGCGGGTGCGCGGGGTTGCGGCGCCAGTCGGTCACGTTCAACCACGACGCCTCGGTGCGCCGCAGCCCCCAGCCGAGGATGGTCAGCAGCAGCGCGGCGTCGCGGTGCGCGGCCAGCTCCCCCTTGCGCCCGAGCCGGCACGCCTGCGCGGGGCGCTGGTTGGCGACCTCGAACAGCCGGGTCAACTCCTGCTTGGAGAGCGGCCGGTTGCCATCGGGGTGGCCTTCGTAGTCGGTGGTGTGCCGGATCCGGTTCAGCTCATGGCAGACCTGGGCGGGGAAGCTGCCGAAGTACTGCTCGCACACCCTGGGCCACTGGTAGCGCGCATCGGCGATGAACGCACAAAACGACGCGATGGCGCCCTGGTAGCCGCGCATGGTCGCCGGCGTGCGGCCATCCTCGAGGTGTGTGGCCGACCAATGCTCGAAGTGCGCCGGGGTCCACTGCCACGGCCAGGCGCCGGTGAACGCCTGGAGCTGGCGGACCAGCCGCTCGCGGGCTCGGCGGGTATCGGGTTTGAGGTTGCGGCTGGCCTGGTGGCGGTCGAAGTCGACCAGCATCGCCTCGAACACCGCCGTCGCTGGGTCGAGGTGCACGATCCCGCCGGCGAGAAACAGGTGCGCGCCGCTTACTGCCGGGTCCCGTCCGTCCATCCGGTGCTGTTCCATAGCAGCGTACTTTGATGCGCCACATGCAACATTGCAAGTCCGCTGCTCCGGTCCCTAGCAGGTGCGATCAGCGACGCTTCAACCGCAACCTGCTACCCTCCTCACCGCTATCGACCCGCCCAATGTTGCACCGCGTGAAACCGCGGACACTTTCCCCGTTGCGTGGGACGACGTCGGCCAGCACGAACCTGTTGAGCTCCAGCGCCTCGTCGGGTGCCAACATGGGGAACACCGCGGGAAGAACGGCGGGGCCGCCGGGAACGCCCAGGGTCGCCACCCCTTGGAGCCGTCCGTGATAGAGCAGCCCGTAGGCCAGGGTGACCGACGGGTAGGTGCCGCTGTAGTGGTTGGCTTCCACCCACCGCTTGGCCTGCAGGTACGGGATGAGCGTGACGTGGTAGCCGTCGGGGTTGAAGGGCGTGTCCCCGGGTCCCCGGAACGACTGGCGCCGGTCACGCCACCGTTGGGCGTACGCCGACGACGGACTGACCTCCGGTGCGACAGTGACGGGAAGGGTCAGTTGGGTGGGCATGGCTGACCGCCGGCTCACAGCAGCGTCTCCTGGGTGGGGGCAGCCAGGGCGGCCGTGCCCATCGGCAGGCGCGCACGGGTGAAGCGGGCAAAGCCGCTGCCGTCGATCGAGTCGACGCCGAGCGCTTTGAACCACCAGATCCGCTGCAGGGTGTTCACCCGGCCGACGTGCACCCACTTGCCACGATGGTTGGCCTCGCGGATGAGGGCGGCGGCGTGGGGGCCGAGCTTCCACTGGGTGGAGCCGCCGACAAACAGCGCCTCGAACTGGTCCCAGGGCACCGGCAGCCGTTCCTGGCCGTCCTGGGCGACCAGCGCGATCGGCTGGTGCGCGGGCTGGCCCTGGTCGACGTCGTCCTCGTTGACGCTGGCCCACACGCACCGCAGCGACGGCTGCCACTGCTCGAACAGCCGCAGCGTCGCCCGGGCGTCGGCGACCACGTCGGGACAGGTGATGAACAGGCAGCCGGGCCGGTAGGTGAGAGCATCGAGCATGTCCAGATAGCGGCCTTCGTCGAAACCGGCAAAGCAGTCGTTGTCGGCTGCCCACTGGATGCGGCAGTCCTCGGTGATGTCCAGGCCGCTCAGCATGCGAGGGGTGAACAGCTGGCCCAGCGGCTTGTGCCAATACGGCAGCAGCGCCCGCACCGACTTGGACACCAGCAGCAGCGGCCCGATGCTCATCGGCCCACCTGGCCCCGGTCGGGCCGCCGCCGGGCCGGCACGTACTGCAGCTCGGTGAGCTGCCAGCCCCCGACGGTAGCGGCCAAGCGCATCGCGACCGGCTCCAGTCGCGGGCCTCGCTGCAACAGCGCTACCCCGTCCACGAGACCGGGCTGGTGCTCCTGGACCAGCACGCGGCGCAGGCTGCCGCAGGTGATGGGCGGACCACCGCGACGGCTGAGGCGTCGGTCGAGCGCTTGCCACAGCGTCGGATGGCACAGACGCTCAAGCTGCGCGCCGGGCCGGTCGCCGGCCTCGACCTCAAGCAGCGCCGTGGCGATCCTGGCAACGGCCCGGGTCGGGCTGGCGATGGTGGACCGGCGCACTCGCCGGCTCACGTCGCGCTGGTTGGTCTCGTACCGGCTGAGGCGCGCGCGGATCGCTGCTGGGGAGCTCGGGAGCATGCCTGTGGCTCCTTGGCGGTCGGGCAGGCTCGGGGTTGCCTGCCGGTCCCCGCAACGCCAGTGCCGGGGCCCCGGACCCGGAAAGGCCGCCCGGAGGGCGTCCGCAGGACGGGAGTACCGGACCGAGCGCAGCGAGGGAGGAACGGACCGGCCTTGCAGGGCCCCGGGGTGGCACTACGCTGGGAGGGGTTGCCGGCAGACCACTACGGTGCAACCTGCCGGCCAGCACTGCTGCTCGCCCGCAGGTGGCCGACCAGCAACCAGGCAGCCGGTGACCGGCCACTCGCCAGCGTGGGACTACCTTGGGATGGGCTATCAGCCAGCGCATCGGGGGTGCTGGCCAGCCCGGAAGGCTTGCTCCCAGCCGTCATGGCACCTGGTGGCCACATCTGGCCAGGGCGGTGCTCAAGGGATTGCATGCGGCATATCGCGCCCATCGCCGGGTGTGATGTGATGCGGTGGCGCGGCAGCCAGGCCACTGGACCACTGGATGGACCGGACTGACAGTGGTCGTGGCGGACTATCGGCGCTGGTGCGGCGCCCCAGCCGGAGGGTTGACGGTGACTGGGAGGGGATGGCGGCACGTCGACCGGCTTACAGGGGATGCCGTTGCGCCCAGGCGGAGGGAGACTGAGATCCAGGTGTGGGCGATCACGGAAAGCCGCAGCTTGAGGGCTTCGACGATCAGCTAATTCCCTGATCGTTCACACCAGGCCGACGCCGCTAGCTACTTGCCCATGAAGAAGTCCGGTTGGGGATGGCTTGTGAGCTGCGGGAATGCCGGTGGGCTCTGGCGTGGTTGTGGTCGAATGACACCGTTGTCGCTGTTATAGGAGATCACGCTGCTCCGCGTCACCAC